>Ga0181520_10000790_pt1 | contig 68381 bp, 53 predicted proteins | sample PEATcosm2014_Bin_29_FD_132451 | JGI IMG/M metagenome (GOLD analysis project Ga0181520, IMG submission 132451) | Peatland microbial communities from MTU Mesocosm Facility, Houghton, MI, USA - PEATcosm2014_Bin02_30_metaG | ecosystem: Environmental > Terrestrial > Soil > Wetlands > Peat | place...
CTGCCGATTATCGCCGTGCATTGGATCGAATGGATTCTTAAGAGACAACCGCAGATCCTTCACTGCGTTCAGGATGACACTGCTGTGGGTGGAGGATAATGGTGCCGGACGGGCATTGTGGTCGTGTTGTCGCCTATCCGGAAGTTACTCTGTGGTTCGCCTCCCGGAACACCATGCAGGGGACGGGATCGCAACTTAACGGGCGGCGGGAACGGCGTTGTATCTGACAGTGGCGTCTCCGAAGTTCGTTGCACATGTCGCGCGATGGAGACGCAGGTCCTTGGCTCGCTCTCGATGACAGCTTCTTGTTCTCTATTTTAGAGACAAGGTACCCGCAAGTTCTCGACAGAACGATCTTCGTACTGTCCCACCCTTTCGCCGAAAAAAATCGCGAAAGGATGGTGCGCGGGGCTTTTATTTTCTGACCCCTGATCCCTGGTCCCTAGCCCCTGTTCCCTAGTTGAACAAGTCCTTCATCTTCTCCATCAGGCTGGGCGAGGTGGGCTTGTTTTCTACGGACATGGATTCGGCCAGCTTGGTGACCAACTCGCGCTGCGTGCGGGTGAGCTTTTTGGGAATCTGCACCACCAGCTTTACGATCAGGTCGCCGTTGCCCTTGTCGTTGAGGAAGGGGACGCCGCGTCCGCGGATGCGCACTTCCCTGCCGCTCTGCGAGCCCTCGGGGATTTTCAGGTTGACCGGGCCGTCGATGCCGGGAATTTCGATCTCGGTACCCAGGGCAGCTTGCGGAAAGCTGATGGGGATGACGCAGTGCAGGTTGTATCCGTCGCGCTCAAAGAAGTCGTGCGGCCGGACAGAGAGCACCACGTAGAGGTCGCCCTTGGGACCACCGGAGCGGCCGGCATCGCCTTCGCCTGCGTAGCGGATGCGGGTTCCGTCCTCGACGCCGGGGGGAACCTTGACGTTGAGCTTGAGTTCCTTGTGGACGCGGGTTTCGCCGCGGCAGGTCTGGCAGGGATCGCCGATGACCTGGCCGGTGCCGCCGCAGGCGCTGCACGTGCGGGCTACGGAGAAGAAGCCCTGCTGGTAGCGAATCTGTCCCCGGCCCTGGCATTGGCCGCAGGTGGAGGGTCCGCGGCCAGAGGCGCTGCCACGGCCATTGCAGGTCGGACAGGTCTCGAGGCGGCGAATCTTGACCTCGGTTTCGGAGCCGAAGAAGGCGTCTTCGAAGTCGATAGCCAGGTCGAAGCGCAGGTCGTCGCCGCGCTGCTGGCGAGAACCGCGCTGCTGGTTGCCGCCCATCGAGAACATCTCGCCAAACAGGTCGCCGAAGATGTCGCCGATGTCCACACCGCCGGCAAAGGGCCCGCCGAATCCCTGGCCCGCGCCATTAACGCCAGCATGGCCGTAACGGTCATAGGCGGCACGCTTGTCGGCGTCGCTCAACACCTGGTACGCCTCGCTGGCCTCTTTGAACTTCTCTTCAGCCGCTTTGTTGCCGGGGTTGCGGTCAGGATGGTACTTGAGCGCCTGCTTGCGATAGGCGCTCTTCAATTCCTGGTCGCTGACTTCTCGGGAGACGCCCAGAACTTCGTAGTAATCTTCTTTGCTCACTCTTGTATTAGAACTCATTCACTTTCCTGTTTTGGGTTGGACACCACGCGCACCAGCGCCGGACGCAAGAGGCGGTCCCGCAGCCGGTAGCCGCGGCGAATTTCCTCGGCCACGTGCTGGTCAGGCAGATCGTCGCGCTCCACCGTGCCGAGCGCCTCATGCAGACGGGGATCGAACTCCTCGCCCACGGTGGGAATTGGAAGCACCTGCATCTGGCGCAGAACATCTTCCATCTGTTTGACAATCAACTCGACCCCGGAGCGCAACTGCTCCGGCGAGCCGTTCGACTTGAGGGCCAACTCGAAGTTGTCGAGGACGGGAAGGAACTGGTCGACGACGCTGCCGGTGGCATAGTCGCGGTCGGAGATCCGGTCGCGCTCGGCTCGCTTGCGGGCATTTTCAAACTCGGCCTGCAGGCGGGCCAGACGGTCGAGCAACTGGTCGCGCTCGCCTTTGAGCTGATCAAACTGTTCGCGGCTGACGGCAAGCTCCTGAACGACGGTTTGGTCCTGGCTGACGAGCGGCTCCTGGCTGACAGCCTGGCAAGGGCTTGCGATCGACGGCGAACCGGAGTCCTCCTTTACCGGGTTATCGGCGGGCGCGAGCGGATCGGCCACCCCTTTTTCCAACTCTTTCAATTCCGTTTGCTGTTCTGGCATGACTCTATGTTTTCTCCGAAAGAACCTTCGTATCTGTTTCAATGATAATTTCCCCGGCAGACGCCGGCTTCTCTCTTGGTTATGGGGAGCAACGCGCGCTCCATTTCATGACCTCTACACACAACCGGGGCGGATGGCCTTGGACGTGTGCGCTGGGCCTAATCGGCTGGAATTTCAAGCAGGCGCTCGGAGAGCCGGGCGATGTAGCGCACCGCCTGGATCATCTCCTGGTACTGGATGCGGGTGGGCGCAATGACCGCAACCGTTCCCAGGTTTGCGCCGCCCAGCCGGGCCGGGGCGCCGATCAGCACCAGGTCCTGCATGGCGTGCGATGCCTCAGCCTGACCCACCAGGTCAGGGCCGACCACCACGCGCACTTCCTGCTGACGGCCGTCCACGTAGGCAGTCAGCAACTCCACCAGCCGCTGCTTGGCCTCAAGAGCCAGCAGCATCTGCCGCAGCCGTTCACGGTCTACCTCGGCGGCAATCAGGTTGGCCATTCCGTCCACGAAGATGGCGGGGCCGAACTCACCGCCGGCCAGAGCACCCTTGCGGCACAGCTCCTCAACCGAAGCCAGCATCTGGTGGTAGGCCTCGCGCTCCAGTTCCACGCGGCGGGTGATCTCGGCGCGGATGCGCTCGATGGGCCATCCGCGGAAGCTCTCGTTCAGGTAGCGCGCGGCCGTTTCCAGCTCGACGTGCGTCAGTTCGCGGTCAAGCGTCAGCACGCGATCCTGCACGGCGCCCGACTGGGTGACCAGAACGGCCAGCACCCGGCCTGTGGAGAGGCGCGAAAAGTGGATGTGTTCCAGCACCTGTGCGCCAGTGGAGCTGGCCAGGGCTACGCCCAGGCCGCTCGAGAGCAGGGCCAGCACGTGCGACGTGCGCTCCAGGTAGTCGTTGCTGCTGGTGACGCCCGAAAAGCTGTCTTCGATTTGCTCGCGGCGGGCTTCACTTAGGGGCAAAGGCCCGGCGGAAGCACCCTTCGCCATGGCGTCCAGGCTGCCGCTGGTTGCGCCGGCGGCCATGCGGCCCGGCTGGGTGATCTGCTCGACGTAGTAGCGAAAGGCTGCGGCAGTGGGAACGCGGCCAGCGGAGGTGTGCGGCTGTTCCAGCAGGCCCGCCTCGCCCAGCGCGGCCATGACGTTGCGGATGGTGGCGGAACTCAGGCCTTCCCGGTTGGCGAAATAGCGCGCAACGGCCTGCGAGGCCACCGGTTCGCCGCTGGCGATGTACATCTCGATGATGGCCGTGAGCACCAGCCGCTCTCGCGGACTGACGCGCGCATCCGACATGTGGCCTGCTCTCCGTCCGGACTCAACCGGCGCCCCTGTGAGGGAGCAATTCATCGCGAGCTGCCCCGGATGAAACCCAATAAGCACTGATCTTTCTGGTGTTTATCTGCGAAAAATTGCAAACTTCTCCTGTTTAATTCTAGGCAGGGTAGCTGGCGCTGTCAACCGGAGGCAAGAGCTGTCGCTGGCGAGAGGAGGAAGCTCGGATTTCACCTTTACGGCTGGTTGTAATAGCCGGTATTGGTGCGGACGGCCAGGCCCGGCTGCGCCACTTGTTGGTCGCATTGAGTTGAGTGTTGTTGTTCCGGGATACGCCTTCCCTGGTTTTGCCATAACCGCAGCACCCGGTGAGGTCATAATAAGAAAAACCGCAATGGGGTTGGGAGTTTGGATCGATGAAGAACCGCGTAGCTGGTTTGCTTGCATTCACCTTGTTTTTGTTGCCCGCTGTGTGGGGCTGCTTGGAAGCCGCTCCGGCGGCGGCGCAGGCTCCGGCGGCCACCGCGGCCGGAACCCAGGACGAAGGCGCGTGGCGGCACCAGCTGGCTGCCTGGCGCGCACAGCGGGAGCGCGAGTTGGCCGCTCCCGACGGCTGGCTGACCCTGGTGGGACTGGAGTGGCTCAAGCCCGGCATCAACTCCTTCGGCGCCGCCGCGGACAACCAGATCCGGATTCGCGCCAAGGTTCCCGAGCACATGGGCCTGTTCACCGTAAGCGGCAAAGGAATGAGCGGCAAATCCGCGAGCGCAAAGGAAGCAGCAAAAAAGCCAATCATCCAGTTGCTGGCGCCCGCCGGCGGCTTTCCGCCCGGTCTGACCATGGACGGCCAACCGGCCCGGGAAGGCTCTCTGGCCATCGACCAAAAGCCTTTGATCCTCGCCTGGCACGGGCTGACGCTGGCGGTGCTCCCGCGCGGCGACCGCTTCGCCCTGCGCATCAAGGACCCCGATGCACCCACCCGCACCGGCTTCCACGGCCTTAACTGGTATGCGCCCGACCCGCGCTTCCGCGTTACGGCACGCTGGATTCCGTTTACGCCGCCGCGCATCGAAAAGATTCCCACCGTCATCGGGACCACGCTCGACCTGCCTGCACCGGGGATTGCCGAGTTCGCGCTCGGCGGCAAGACCCTGCAACTGGAGCCGGTGATCGAGGCCGGCGAGACGGGCACTCTGTTCTTCATCCTGCGCGACACGACGGGCGCGGCCACCACCTACGCCTCGGCGCGGTTTCTCCACACCGGACTGCCGGACCACGGGCTTGGACAACCGGGTGAGCTGACGCTGGACTTCAACCGCCTGGAAAATCCTCCCTGCGCCTACACGCCCTACGCCACCTGCCCGCTGCCGCCGGAACAGAACCGGCTGCCGGTGGCGCTCGAAGCGGGTGAGGAACGCTTCGCGCATTGAGATTCGGCGTTTCCCAGGTCTCAAAGGCGAGACCTGGGGCACCCGGTCTGCACCCGTCCTGAAACCGTTCTGAAACTGCCTGCCACGGCTTCGGCGCAGTCACATTCAGCCTCAGGCTGGTAAATTTTGAAGAAAGCGTGCGTCGGCCTCCCTGGCTTGGGCTGCTGCCTGGGACCGGGATGGGGACTTGTTGCGCACCGCAAGGAAGAGAGCCATGTTTCACACCACAGAAGACCTTCGCATTCAATGGACCAAGGTCGTTCTCCCTCCCGTGTTTCTTGAGGAAGAGCGCCCCGCGACCGAAGCCTCCTCGGCGACGATCTTCAACGCCCGCAATGAGATTACAGAAATTCTGGGCCATCGCGACCCGCGGCTTCTGGTACTGGTGGGTCCCTGCTCGATTCACGACACCAAGGCCGCGCGGGAGTACGCTGCGCTGCTGAAGACTGCCATTGCAGAGTTTTCCGCCGATCTGCGCATCGTGATGCGCGTCTACTTCGAAAAGCCGCGCACCACCATCGGATGGAAGGGGTTGATCAACGACCCGTATCTCGACCAGTCCTACAAGATCAACGACGGCCTGCGCCTGGCGCGGAACCTGCTGTTGGACCTGGCCGAGATGGGCGTGCCCACAGGCACCGAATTCCTGGACATGATTTCACCGCAGTACATTGCCGGCCTGGTGAGTTGGGGCGCCATCGGAGCGCGCACCACCGAGAGCCAGGTGCATCGGCAGTTGGTTTCCGGCGTCTCCTGCCCGGTGGGATTCAAAAACGCGACCTCCGGCGACATTCAGGTGGCCATCGACGCGGTGCTCTCCGCCGCGCATTCGCACACCTTCCTGGGGCACACCAAGCACGGGCAATCGGCCATTTTCGTGACCACCGGGAATCCGGACTGCCACATCATCCTGCGCGGCGGCAGAAAGATGGTGAACTACACAGCGGAGAGCGTGGAGCAAACCGCGGAGCAAATGACAAAGGCGGGAATCGAGCCGCGCATCATGATCGACTTCAGCCACGCCAACAGCAACAAGGACTTCCGCCGTCAGGCGATCGTCTGCCACGATGTCGCCGGGCAGATTGCGGCGGGGAACAAGAACATCATCGGCGTGATGATCGAAAGCAACCTGGTGGCGGGAGCGCAGAAACTCGTCCCCGGCCAGCCGCTGGTGTATGGACAGAGCATCACGGATGGGTGCATCGATTGGGGCGAAACGCATTCCCTGCTCGCCGAGCTGGCAGCCGCCGTGCGCGCCCGGCGAAGTGCATGATTTTCAATCCCGGCCTCGCCTGATCTTCAATTCCGGCCGGGGCTGGTCTTCAATTCTGTCTCAGCAGTGCACGCGTGTGTTGGCGCGTCAGGCGAATCCGGCAGCGCAACCTGTCCGGGCCGACCCTGCACGTCTGGTCGCGCACGCCGAACCAGGCCACCAGTTCCGGACTGAGCATCCACGCCGTGGCGTTGGCCGCATTGTGGGTCTCCGCCATGAAGGTGGCCGCGGTCAGGTCCACATCGGCGGCGTCGGCATTCATCTGCTGGCACTCGTCCTGAGGTGGTGGGGGCGCATCTCCCGGGTGGTCACAATAGTCTTCGTCGTGCACCAGCACATACTTCCTGCCGTTCTCGGGAATGAAGTAGCGCGTGGTGACAGGCCGGATGCCAACCCGCGTGGCCCATTGAATCACATCCCCGGCGAAGGCCAGGGGGAGTTGGCTCATGCTGAGAGTGGTCTGCTTCAACTGGCGGGAAAAGACGGCCAGCGTGGGCGTGGGCTCACCGTTGACGGGATGGAAAAAGACGCCGCCCAGGGCAATGCCCTCCTGCATATCGAACCAGACGAATCCCTTGCCACTCAGGTACGGGCCTCCGTGGCTGGCCACCATTACGTAGCGTCCATCGCGAATATCGACCGGCAGCGGCGGGCCGTCGAGCAGGGTCTCGCTGGTTTCAGAAAGAGGCATGTCGCGGCCGTAGTGATAGGTGGTGCGCGGAGTGATCTGCTTCATCAGGTTGCGGAAGCGCTTGTCTTTGGTCACGTCTTTCGCTGGCCGGCCCGCATAATCGTTCAGAAAAGCGAGTTGATCGCTGGGAATCCGGTTCTGAAAGACGGCGGGAGGTGGAAGCGGCTCCGGCGGACCAGGAGGCGCAGTGTCAGCTTGCTGCGCCGCGCCCTTGCCCTGCAGAATGCCGCCGGGGAAGAGGAACTGCGCTGTGAAGGCGAGTGTGAATGCGATCTTGCTGATGCGGAGGGCGTTGGGGAAGAACCGCATGTCATGACCTCCCACTTCCAAATTAATCCAGAATTCGCGATTCTATTGATCCGGCCTTGAAATAGAAGCACCGTGCCCCATCCATTTCGCAGGTTTCATCGCGAAATGGGTGGGAAGGCATGACAGTATTGAGGGGCCGGATCAAGAACGATCGAATTTTCGATGTCATTGCCCTGGCTTCTTGGGCTTGCCGATCCGCATATTGAACCCGACCCAGGGGCCATAAACATTGATCCCGTTGTCGGGATACTTGGGTTCGGATAAGTAGAGATTGGATACGTGCATGTACTCGCAGCCAATCTCCATGCTATAGCGGGGATTGAAGTTATAACGCGCGCCGCTGCCTACCATCAGAGTGAAGGTGAAATCTTGCCCCTGCGCGTATTTCACGCCATGCGGTTCTTGCGCGTTGATGAACCCGGCTCCGATCCGGGTCTCAAAGTAGGGCGCGGTCCTCCAGTTGCGATGGACGAAATTGCGCCGGAAGCCCATATCGAAAGCCTCATAGTGCGTCTCCGGGCCCCTGGGAATCGCGGTGAACGACAGGGTCAGGGTTAGATCGGTATTGCCGCGCAGAATCCCGGGCCCATTGATTTTGCCCATCTGCCACCGGAGCGAAGGAAAGATAGGCACAAGCGTGTAATGAAGCGGCTTTTGCGAATAGTCATCATTCACGAAAAGGTCGAAAACAAAAGGAATATTAATGGGAAGCACTCCCAATTCCTGGGAGAATTCAAGCTTGTTCCGGTAATAGATGCCCTCGTTGAAATCGGCCGGTTTCAAAGGTCGTGAAACTTCGACCTCCGGCGCGGGCACCGCGTCCCCTCCCTGGCCCAGAACGGGTTGCCCGAGACATGCCAGAACCATGGCAGTCAATATCGCGCTGCGTGCGGTCATGAAAGAAAGGAAATGTGTACAAGGGAATACGTGTTTCCGGATAAGATCCATCGTCGGGGCAAACCGGCGGGTGGTCAACATGCCGATGGCACGAAGACACGAATTCCTTGCCTGGGGAACCTCCGCATCCATCCAGATTTTGACAGGGCTGAGGCTGAACCACGCCGCAAATGCCGTACGATCCGCGCGGCTTTTGGCCCGCGGGAAAAGGGCCGCATCGAAATCGGCTGATTCAGGAATTCCTTGGAGCTTCATTCGCATCCTCCGTGTCTGTGGCTCTGGACGCAGCAAATTCGCTACTTGAGCGGGCCCGAAGAAGTCAACTGGTTCCGGCGATTCGTTCTGCCGGGTTGGAGCTAAACGGCAGTTTCACTTGCGAGCGGGGAGACGTGCTCCAACCCTGGCCTTGGACGTCTTGCGCGCGTCTTTATAGACGGCACTCAATCGTTGCCGGGCGGAGGTATGTTCGAACATTTCACGTGTGGATCTTGCGGAGCTCTCAATTTCAACCATGGTTCAACTTCCCGGCCTGACCCGGTTGCGAGTGCCCGCTCGATCCTTCGTTCACCCTTTATATCATTGAATGCGCACGAAATGCGGCGATTTTGGCCAGCTCAAATCTTTCGATGTGCTCGCGACACGGCGGAATTCCGATCGCGGTGACGAAGCCGTTATGATGGTCACCAGCACCGGAAGAAGCGGCGCGCAGCAAGGAAAAAATGTTCCCCACCATCTTCATTTCGGCAGGCGAGGCCAGCGGCGAGCACTATGGGGCGCTCCTGGTGGAGGCGCTCAAGAAGCAGCTTGCTCGCGCGGGGCGGACGGCCAGCTTCTTCGGCATGGGCGGGCAGCGCATGGCCGACGCGGGCCTGGAGTGCGTGGTGCGCTCGGAGGATATGGCGGTGATGGGGCTGACCGAGGTGGTCCGTCACCTGCCGCGCATCTATCGCGAGTACGGCAAGCTCAAACAGGCCGTAAGGCAACGGCGGCCCTCGGTGGCCGTGCTCATCGACTTTCCGGATATTCACTTCCGGCTGGCCAAAGAACTGCACCGGCTGGGGGTTCCCGTCATTTTCTTCGTCAGCCCGCAGTTGTGGGCGTGGAAGAAGCACCGCATCAAGCTGGTGCGGAAGTACATCCGCGAGATGCTGGTGATCTTCCCTTTCGAGGAGCCGTTCTACCGGGAGCAGGGCGTGCAGGCGGAGTTTGTGGGACACCCCCTGGCGGAACTGCCGCGGCCCAGCATAAGCCGCGCCCAGTTTGCGGCCGAAAACGGCCTGGACCCGAAGAAGACCTGGATCGGCCTGCTGCCCGGCAGCCGCGCCAAGGAGATTCGCGACAACCTGCCGGAGATGCTGGAGGCGGCCTGGAACCTGACCGCGCCAAAACCGGGGGCGGAGCGGTCGGACGACGGTCTGGAGTTTCTGGTTCCGCTGGCGCCGACGTTGAACGCGGCGCAGCGGGAGATGGTACTGCAAGTAGTGAAGAACCTGGGCTGCAGGCTGGCCATACGGCTAGTGGACGATGCCCGGGCGGCGCTGTTTCATGCCCGCGCTTCAGTGGTGGCCAGCGGCACGGCCACGGTGGAGGCGGCGCTCATCGGCAATCCTTTTGTCGTGGTCTACCGGGTGTCGCCACTGACGTATGCTATCGCCAAACGGGTGGTTAACGTGGCCCACGTGGCCATGGCCAACCTGATCGCCGGCAGGCGGGTGGTGCCGGAGTTGATTCAGGACGACTTTACGGCGGCAAATATCGTCCAACAAATTGAGCCGCTGCTACCGGACGGGGGTCCGCGTCAGTCCATGATGGAGGAGTTGGCGCGGATTCGCAGCTTGCTGAGTACGCGGCCGCGGGGGAACGCGGCAGACGGCGCGATCGATCGGGTGGCAGAGATTACGCTGGACCTGATGGGAACGGCTGGGGCTTCGACAGTTGAAGAGGCCGGGCGGGCGTGACGGGATCGGGCACTGGAGCGGTTTCACATTTACCGTAGACCGGCTTTGAAAGGGCACGGCTTTCGTCGTGGCCGTTAAGCCTAAGGTCGGGCTGCTTTTAAAGGGCACGGCTTTAGCCGTGCCGCACAACGCCAATGAAATCAACGGGCTTTAGCCCCCGAGGGAAAGCCTCATGGTCTACACAATTTCCGAATCTGCTAGAGTGCGGTTTTTGGTTTGCCGGCATCTGATTGTCAGGAAGTACGAAAAGGAACGTTGCCGGAAGGAGTGCGTGGTGTCCCACCCTTGCGACAACAAAAAGTCGCAGGGTGGGGCACGGAGCTTCTCAGGGTGGGGTACGAAGCGGGGACTAGGGAAACTCCCTGCCGGTTAAGATTTGTGGAAATGGGATAAGAAAAATGGCTGCGATCATTGCTGCGATGCGTACACGAATGAAGATGTTGCCGTGGGCGGGCGGTTTGGCCTGTGCCCTGTTGCTTGTGGCTTCGCCGCTGTTTGCCCAGCGGACGGAGCGGCAAACGCTGACCGTTGCCGGTTACACCATCGACGCCGAGCTGGATCCGGCGACCCACCACATAGCGGCCAAGGTGACGGTGAACTTTACCGCGCCCGAAAACGCCGAGCTGGTGAGCTTTGGGTTTCACCCGGCGCTGCGGGTAACGAAGATCTCCGACGAGGCGGGCAAAGTGCTTACCGGCGAGCGCTCGGCGGACGGCACCATCCGCATCACCCCGGCCACGCCTTTTGTCCCGGGCAAAGCCGTGAGTTGGACCTTTGAGTACGAGGGCGTCATCACCGGCAACGAGGACGGCCCCGTCGAGGGCCTGAAGCTGGCCGCAATCCAGGAGCCGATCACTTACCTGCTCTACCCGGCGCGCTGGTTCCCCATGACCGGCTACCTGACCAACCGCTTCACGGCCGAGATGCATATTCGCGTGCCGCAGGGGATGCGCGTCTTCGCCAGCGGCGCCCAGGGAGGGTCGAAGTCCGTCACGCTGGCCAACGGCAAGCCCGGCGACCAATACGACTTCAACTGGAACAAGCCCGGTTTTCCGGGAACGGTGATTGCCGGCCGCTACGTAGCCCCGGTGTCGGCCGGTCCCGGCAACGTGAAGGTCTACCTGACGGTGAGCCACCAGCAGGCGGGCAATGAACTGGCGCAGACGGCGGCCAAGGAGTACGACTTTTTTACCGACAGCTTTGGAAATCCTGAGACCCCGCATTTGAACGTGGTGGAGATTCCGGACGATACGCTTCCTGCGGCGTGGGCGCCGGAGTTGGCGGCGATTCAGGGCTCGAGAGTGGGCGACAAGAGCGGCGTGCGTCTGCTGGCCAACACCATGGCTCACCAGTGGTGGGGCTCCGAAGTGAGTCCACGAACCCTGGGCGACGCCTGGATCATCAACGGCATGGCCCGCTACGGCGAACTGATGTATGTGGAAGAGGAGAGCGGCAAGAGCGCGATGCGGGCGGCCTTGCAGGACGTTTCCGCCGGGGCGTTGGCTTACGACACCGTCCCCCTGTCGAGCATCAACCGCCTCAACCCTTTCTCACCTGAATTTCAATCGATGACGCTGGAAAAGGGCGCCATGATCTTCCATATGCTGCGCTGGGAGATTGGCGACAAGGCGTTTCTTGAGACGTTGAAGGGCGCGCTGAGCCAATACACCGACACCGGGATGCGCGCGTCGGATTTTGAGAAAGTGGCCGAGGCGCAAAGCCAGCAGCAGTTGACCGCCTTTTTCGCGCAATGGGTGGACGGCACCGGCGCTCCGCAGTTCACCAACAAGTACGCCGTCTACCGGCTGGGCAACAACAAGGGATTCCGGACCATCGGCGAGATCGGGCAGGATCTTGACCTGTTCCGGATGCCGGTGGAACTGCGCGTCGAAACCGACGGTAAGACGGAAACCAAGAAGATCGAAGTGGTGGGTACCGACACGCAGTTTGTGGTGGACACCTTCGGCCGTCCGCGCCGCATCAGCATCGACCCGCAGAACTGGGTGCTCAAGTCCACTCCCGACCTGCAAGTGCGCATCGCCATCCTGAAAGGCCAGCAACTGGTGGCGCAGGGCGACCTGAACGGCGCGCTGGCCGAGTACCAGAAAGCGCTGGAAGCCAACCCGCAGAGTTCCCTGGCCAGCTACCGGATTGGCGAGGTGCTGTTCTCACAGCGCAATTACCAAGCCAGCGTAAACTCCTACCGGGACGCCCTCCGGGGCGACGATGAGCCGCGCTGGACCGAGGTCTGGAGCCACATTGCACTAGGCAAGATCTTCGACCTGACCGGCCAGCGCGACCGGGCGGTGAACGAGTACCGGCTTGCGGTGCAGACCAACGACAATACCCAGGGCGCGGTCAACGAGGCGCGGCTTTACCTGCAAAAGCCCTATAAGCGGCCCGAAAACGATTAAGACCGGCGATGAGTGGTCCTTAGCGTGGGAATTCTGCATCAAGCAAAAAAGGCACGGCTTCAACTGAAGCCGTGCCTTTTTTGCTTGATGCGTATCGGCGCTCTGTCCTGCCTGGTTTCGAGGCGCCTTGACAATCAGAAACGCCAGCGGCCGGCAACGGACATTTACTTCTGCTTGCCGAAACGGTAGACGATGCCGGCGGTGAAACCCAGGCTGTTCTGCATGGAGGAGTTAAAGCCGGTGCCAAAATACTCGGGGGCGACGCGTATCCCCATGTTGGGAGTGACATTGTACTCGCCGACCACACTGCCGCTTACGGCGAAGGTGTAACCGTCCGGGTAGAGGCCAAGCGAGGCAGGCGTAGTGGTGCCAAGGTCGCCGGAGAAGTTTCCGTAGGCGAACCCGCCCATCACGCGGCCAGAGATGGAGTACTTGGGCTGGAGATAAAAGCGGTAGGTCGGTCCGGCGACGGCGGAGTAGGTGCTGATGGCCGGCTTGGTGATGAAGCTGTTGGTGACGGAATTCGGGCCGATGAAGGGTGAGCCGTAGGAGCCGCGGCCCTCGACGGTGATGCCGAACCGCTCGTCGCGGTAGCGAGTCGCGCCGGTGTCCCACGAATAGAGGTTGACGCGCTGCAGCGGCGTCCGGATGGGAAAGGCGGCGGTGGGAGGTTGGCCTGGGCCGGGCTGGAAGCGGAGGAACCCTGCTCCGACAAAGGCCTCATAGCGCTGACTGTAGGCGTCGTGGATGGCGGCGGCGCGGCGCTGTGCGCGACGGGCGCGGATGCGGGCCTGGACGCTGATTTGTCCCTGGGACTGGGTTGCAGGCTGCTGCGCCTGGGATTGGTTTGGGTCGGGGGCGGGAGCTGCGGGGTTGCTGGTGGAACTCGAGCTTTGGGCCGGAGCAGCGATCAGGGCTGGCAGACCCAGCGCCAGCAAAAGGGCAAGACGGCGAAAGGAATACATCGGTTTCGGGTTACCTCCACGGGAGTACGGAAGCACCCTACCAAAACAGGCAGCGCTCCCCCCATAAGGTATTAAAGCACCTTGGGGGGAGCCTTGTGGGTGAACCGGCACTGGATTGGACGCACGGGGGACGGATTCGTGGTCCGGAGGGCTATTTGATGGCGCTGAGATCGGTTTGCAACTGGGTCTGATTGAAACCGACAGGGGAGCCTTTGGCGGTGATCCAGTCCTGGCTGAGCAGGGCGTGGGCCTCGTCGCAGTATTTCTTCCAGAAGGCCACGGTCATGGTCTTCAACTGGCCCCAGGTGATGCAGGTGAAGCCATGGGCGTCGTATCCGGCGACAAAGACGCAGTGGCCGCCCCAACTGTTCTTCTTGGCCTTCGCGCCCCCGTTGGGGACCACGTCCCACACGTCCTGGGTTTGAGCGGTGAGAGGAAGGGAGATGCCGACGTAAACGCCACCAAACAGGGCGATGGACTGGCGGATTTCTACCAGATTGGCGACCTTGGGATCGGCAAAAGCCAGCAGGGAGTGGCCGTCGAAGCCCTGCTTCTGCCAATTGTTGAGCACATCGAGCTCGATGCCGCCCGAGTCGGTGCTGGCGTTGCCGGGGACGTAGCCGTCCCACTTTTCGTAGTAGCTCTCGACAGTGGGGTCGGGGACGGTGGCGATGGAGCCTGCGGTGTTGACGGTCCACACCTGGACGGCGTGGGCGACACCGGCGATGGTGCAGTCGCCGAGAGTGTCATTGAGCATGGTACCCCAATTGGCGATGCCCTTGGTCCAGTCCGCGGCGGGTGGGGGAGGGGGAAGCGCGGGGGTGAGGTAGTCGCGCAACGCCAGGGTGCGGGTGTCGGTCTTGATCGCCTTGCGGCCCAGTTTCATGTTCGAGTGATCTGCCATGGTGGGGTTCCTTTCGTGAAACGGGGAAAGCCGCGGTCGGCGGGCGCCGTGGCGGCAGGACCAAACTGTGTCAAATCCGGGGGCGGATTGTCCAGTAAATCTTTCGTAATTCGAGAGAAAACTTACACTTGCCACGGCACAGCAAGCCGCAAAATGCTCTAGGATGAAGGGCAGCGGAGGCCGAAACAAAGATGGGTCGTGTACTGCTGGGAGTTGTGCTGGGGATCGTACTGGTGCCGCTTGCGGTGCTGGGCTGGTTGCGGTTTGGCAAGGTTCCGGTGGCCGTGGCTGACCCGCCTTTGCCGAAAGAGCAACTGCTGACCGGGGTACCGCTCAATGCGCGCATCCACCGGGAACTGGTGAAGACGCCGCCCATCCAGGCCGATGAGAACAACCTGGTGGCGGGCGCGGCGATCTATCGCGACAAGTGCGCCGCCTGCCACGGATTCCACGGCAAGCCGTCGGTGTTTGGGCCGCACATGTTTCCCGATGCGCCGCCGCTGTGGGAAGAGCACCATCACGGAACGGAGACCATGATGGGAGTGAGCGACGACCCGCCGGGCGAGACGTATTGGAAGGTGGCCAACGGAATCCGGCTGACGGGCATGCCGTCATACAAGGGCGTGTTGACGGAGACAGAGATGTGGCAGGTGAGCCTGCTGCTGGCCAACGCCGACAAGCCTCTGCCGCCGGCGGCCTTGGGGATCCTGCGCAACGAGACGCCAGCCCCGGCCGCACCAGCGGCTGGAGCCACAAAAAAGAAGTAGCTTGGGCCGCTCGTTCCCGGTCGACGCGCAAAACAGCAGGGCAGACCGGAGCGAACGGATTGGAAAGGACTTGAGGGATGAGTGTGCTCGACTGGCTGCACAAGGGGTTCGGCTTTCTGCTGATGAGTTTCGGCGTCTCCAGCCCGGCGAAGAAGCCGCGGCCCGCGCCCAAGCCATCCGCCAAACCGGAGACCGACAGATAAGGAAACTCTCGCGGCAGAGTCCGCACCACAAATAATCCTGCAACCCGCCGTCTTCTTTGCCGCTCAAATGAAGGAAGCGTCGATGCGCGGCTTTCCAGCGAGGTTCTTCCCCCATGCACCTCGAAAAGAAAAAAGGCTTTCTGCGAGCATTTCTCGACTTCTTTGTCTTGTTTTTCGGGGTTTCGACGGCGTCGAACCTGTCGCGCACGCAGGGACGGCCGGTCAGGAGCCGGGGGCTGTTCCTGTTTCGCAAACCCGTGCGCAAATAGAGAAGCCGTTCGCCGGGCAACCCGCGAATTGCTAGAATCGACACTATGCCGCTAAGCCGTCAAGAAGCCCTCGACTACTTCCGCTCTCCCGATCTGATCGGGCTGGGGTTTGAGGCTGATGCCGTGCGCCGCCGCCTGCACCCCGAGGGCGTCGTCACCTACATCATCGATCGCAACATCAACTACACCAACTTCTGCACCGAGTACTGCACCTTCTGCGCGTTTTACCGGCCGCTGAAAGGGGCACGTTCGGAGGAAGGCTACATTCTCGAATTTGAGAAGATCTACGAGAAGATTGCCGAGACGCTGGAGATGGGCGGCACCGGCGTGCTGATGCAGGGCGGCATCCATCCGGACCTGAAGATCGAGTGGTTCGAGCGGCTTTTCAGCGGCATCAAGCAGCGTTTCCCGCAAATCTGGCTGCATTGCCTGACGGCCTCCGAGGTGCTGGCCATCGCCAAGTACTCCGGCCTGAACCTGCGCGACACCATCATCCGCCTGCGCGACGCGGGCCTCGATTCGATTCCCGGCGGCGGCGCGGAGATTCTGGACGACGACGTGCGGCGGCGCATTGCGCGCCTGAAGTGTAACACCGAGGACTGGGTGAGCGTGCATCGCACCGCGCATCAACTCGGCATGAGGACCACGGCGACCATGATGTTCGGCGTGGGCGAAACCTTCGAGCAGCGCATCAACCATTTTGAAGTGGTGCGACGCCTGCAGGAAGAGACCGGCGGATTCACGGCCTTCATTCCGTGGAGCTTTCAACCCGGCCATACGGCGCTGGGCGGAAACGGATGGGAAGAAGCGACCTCGGTCGAATACCTGAAGGTGCTGGCTATCTCGCGTCTCTATCTCGATAACATCGAAAACGTGCAGGCGAGCTGGGTAACGCAGGGATTGAAAGTCCTGGAGTTAGGCCTGCATTTCGGCGGCAACGACGTGGGTTCCGTGATGCTGGAAGAGAACGTGGTGCGGGCCGCGGGAACGTCGAACTGCACGACCGAAGAAGAGTTGCGGCGCATCATCCGCGACGCCGGGTTCAAGCCCGTGCAACGCGACACGCTGTATCGGACGATGTTTTTGAACTAGAGCGCAAAGCGTCTCAACTCGCAGTAGAGCACCTGCTCCAAAAATGCAGCAGCTCATCGTCTCGAAGTGCGGGAACGGCGGTAGCATGATTTTTTCTATCGTGCTACTCTGAAGCTTCCCTGGAGAGTCGATTTTTTCTATCGCGGGAGTGCGCGTGGGAATCTTAAGCAGGATCGGCATTGCTCTCGATTCGGACCTTTTGAAGCGGTTTGACCGCTCGATCGAGCGGCGCGGCTACACCAACCGTTCGGAGGCGTTTCGGGACCTGATTCGCGACCGGCTGGTGACCGAGCAGACCTCGGCGCCCGATGCGACAGTGGTGGGCACGGTGACGTTGATCTACGACCACCACGCCGGCGGAATCACGGAAAAATTGACCGAGGTGCAGCACGCGAACCACGAGTTGGTGGTTTCGACCAGCCATGCGCATCTGGACCACGAATCGTGCCTTGAAGTGCTGATCGTGCACGGCAAGTCGGCCCAGGTGGCCCAGTTTGCCGACCGGCTGATCGGCCTCAAAGGCGTGCAGCACGGCCGGCTGGTAATGACCGTTCCCGCGCACGCGATCGAGCACCCTCACCAAGACGAGCAAAAACACGGACACCGGCACATCCAAAAGCACTGATGCCACGTATACCAATTAGAAGGAAGAAATCATGCAGCGCGGTAGCACGAAAATAAATATCGTATTACCAGTGATTTTGACCCTGGCCTGCGTCTTCATGGCGGTAGCACAATCCGGCGCCGGCCGCATCGCCGGGACTGTGGTTGATCCCGCGGGAAGGCCGCTGGCGGGGGCGCGCGTCGAATTCGCTTCCGCTTCAGGCGCGCACCAAGCGAGCATCAGCGGAGACGACGGCGGCTTCACGATCACGCTGCCCGCGCGGGGTATTTACACGGTGCATATGGAGGCTGCGGGGTTTGCGGCGGTGACGCGCAGGGTGGACGTGAGCGCACCGGCCACGAGTTTGACGCTGCGCCTGGAAACCGTGGCCGGGACTGCTGAAGAAGTGATCGTCACAGGGGACGTGAGTGAAGTCGCGCTCACCTCGCCCGATCCTTCAGAAAAGGTGCTGGTGCGCGAGGAATTGCTGGACGCGAATCCGGGACGGCCGGGCGCGCCGATCTCGATTCCTGGCCTGCCCATCGAGACGGCTTCCGGCGGCATCAAGGCGCCGCAGTACTTCGTTCCCGGCGTAGCCGGCGACCATGGCGAACCGATCGCGCAGTACATCGCGGTGGGCGGTTCCCTGGTGACGAACAACCTCTCGGCCAACGCGCACGGCAACGGCTACGCCGACCCGAATATCTACGTCTCCGGCGCATTGGGAAGCGTGACAACCGACGGCGGTGCCTTCAACGTGCTGGAGGGCAACCACGCGCTGAACCTGGCCGCCACCTATGGCCTGCGCCCGCAACTGAGCGAATTTCTCACCCTGACAGGCGACGATCGCGACGCGGACTTGACGGCCGGGCTTGCGCCCAAAAACGCGGATAAGAAAGAGTGGCTGGCTGTGGAGGCCAACTACGGCAACGGCCTGATGAAACGGCTGGAGCACCGCAAACAATTCAAATGGAACGGACAGCGCGTCTTCGATGCTGGCAAGCACCAGATTACGCTCTTCAGTCTCGGATACTGGGGCGAATCGCATGAGGGGAACCTGGTTCCGGTGGGAGATGGCCTGCAGGTAGGGGACACGGTCGATCCCCGGCAATTCGATCAGACGCATTCCTCGATCCAGGCCGTGGACGACTTGTGGAAGCTTCGGCCAAGCGACGAGGTCGCCTTCTCGGGGTTCTTCCGCACGTACAACCTGGCGCTTTATTCGGACTTCGGCGAGGGGCTGATCTGGCAGAGCGAGTTCCGCACGGTGGAAGGCGCGGAACTGCGAGAGACGCACAGCTTTACGACCTTTCTGAAAGGAGTGGGGCTGCAGGCGATGGCAGGGTTTGACTACCACGAAGACGACATTTACCGCGACAACCTGGACCACTATCTTTCCGACAGCACGCAAATCTACGGCGCTTTCCTCAAGGTGCTTTCCAGCAACGTGACCATACGCGACGCGACGCCGTATGTGGCCTTGCATGGCGATCTGGGCAACCATCTGCGCTTCTATGCCGGCCTGCGGCCCGACACGATCGAGCTGAAGAACGCAGACCGGATGAATTCCGCCAATTCCTTCGATATGTGGAGTACGTTTCTGGCGCCCAAGGCTACGCTGGCATGGACGCCGGGCGCGAATGCTGCTCGCTGGCTGCCCACGGCTTCGTTCAGCATGGGGCAGGCCTTCTTCAGCGAAGATCCTCGCATTGCCGTGGCAAGCCGGGCCGCGGGCAACCCGACCGGAGCGTCGGCGCTGCCTTCTCCCTTCGAGCGCTCCCACTCCGAACAACTGGTGCTGGAAAAAGAACTCTCGGCAACCGATGTACGCGTGACCGTGGGCCGGACGACGACCACCGAGACTCTGGGCAAGATCGATCCCGACAACGCTACGCAGGAGCCGCTGGGACCGGGGACGCTGAAGTTTCTCACCGCCAGTGTGCGCCATCAGTTCAGCAGCTTCGGCACGCTGCAAGGGGTTTTCTCAAAGGCCGATGCGCGCCTGTCGGGCGGCATGATCGACGGCGCATTGATCCCACTGCAGATTACGCCCGAGGCGCCGCGCACCATCTTCGACGCGCTGGCCACACTGGACCGGCTGCCGGCCCGATTGCACGCCCGCGGCGAGTACGAGTACGTGGGGCACAAGCAACTGGACCTGGGCAACCCGCAGCATCCTGCCCCGTACGAGGCGATTCCGGTGGGCGAGACGCGGCTGGCCGTTGTGCGACCGTTTCTGAATGGCCGGCTGGAATTGGGCGCAAACGGAATGCTGGCGCGCGGCTACTCGGGGCAGACGACGGAGACCTTCAATCCCGGCTGGCAGATGGGCACAGTTCCGTACTGCGCGGCGGGGTCCGGCCCAAGCGGCTTGGCAAACGACTTCGACTGCGGAACAAACGAGCAGATCGTTGGCATACGCACGGTGTCGTGGGTGGGCGGCTCCATTTCCTGGCGGTTTCGAGCGGAAAAGTAAGACCGGCGCATGCAAACGAGCGGGGGGACGCGGTTGTGGCAAAGATTTGAAACAGAGGCAGCAAGCTAGCGAGTTAGCCCCACCTCGCGGGTGAGCGAGTTAACCTTTTTCCCGAGTTATCCAGTTGGCGACGGGAGTTATGTCGCGTTTGTACCGTGGCGTTTGCTGGCAGCCTGGCTTACGAGCGCGGGCAAGGTTCCGCGAGGGAAGGTCGAGGACTGGCGCACAACCAGTTGGGTGGGGATTTGCCACTCGGTTTTGGCGGCCTTGGGGTTATCCGGCTCGATGCCGGCGCGCAGGGCCTCGACAGCGGCGGCGGCCAGGCTCTTGCAGGACATCTGCACGGTGGTGAGCGGCGGCAGCATGAACTGGGCCAGGTGAATGTCGTCAAAGCCTACCACGGATATTTCTTCCGGGACCTTGTGGGTGGTCCGATAGAGAGCGTGCAGGACACCGATGGCGGTCATGTCGTTGGAACACATGACGGCGGTGGGCAGGTCGCTGAGCGCAATCAGGCGTTCCATGGCTCCGATGCCGCCCTCCATGGTGTGATTTCCCTCAACCAGGTGCTCGGCGGGAACAGTGAGGCCGAGTTGGGCCATCGACTTGAGAAAAGCGTCGCGGCGGGCCACGGCGGAACGCAAACGCAGCGGGCCGGAGATAAAGGCGATGCGGCGATGGCCCAGCGCGGCCAGGTGCTGCACTGCCTGGCGAATTCCCTCCGCATAGTCAACCTTGAGGACGCGGATGTTGGGCAGGTCGGGACCAGCGTCAACAAAGACCAGCGGGAACTCGCGCTCAACGAGCTTCTGCACCAGTTCCTCCTCGATGCCGAAGGTCATGACGGCGACGCCATCCACGCTGCGCTGCAACATGCGACGGATCAGCGACTCGGTGCGTTCCGGCTCGTAGTTGGTGGAACCGATGAGCACTTCGTAGCCCTGGGCCACGGCCAGATTCTCAAACTCCTGCACCAGTTCCGGGAAGAAGGGGTTGGTGATCTCGGAAACGATGAGCCCCAACATGCGGCTGCGGCCCGAAACCAGGGCACGTGCCTGCGTGTTGGGCAGGTAGCCGACCTCGTCGATGGCCTGCCAGACGCGCTTGGCCAGCTCGGGGTCAACAGTGGGAATGCGGTTGACGGCGCGCGAGACGGTGGCGATGGAAACACCGGCACGCTTGGCGACGTCGCGGATGCTGGTGGACCCGAGGCGCCGCTTGTCGGACGGGTTGGACCTGGTAGGACTCACAGTGAAATGATTGTACGCTTACCCGGTGTTTCTCAACCAGCACTCGCGATAAAAAAGTTAGCGTAACTGGCTTATTAGCCGTGTCTTGCGGATTTTTCCCGAAGCCAGCAAAGATAAGCAAGGGGAAGGAAAAGAGCGCCGCTGCGGGGCGTTTTGGAAAGCGTTTCCCTCAAAGTTTGCAGCGCAGCCTCGCGCAGGAATCGAAGTAATCCGATTTACGTCTGGGCTCTCACGGGTGGGCCTGGCCCCCGGCGGCGACCTCGAGGGCGTGCTCAAGCAAGGAGAGGATGGAAGTCAGGCTTTCCTCAGCGCCGCGCTTGCTGCCGGGCAAGTTGACGATGAGCGTGCCGCCCTTGAGGCCGGCCACGCCCCGCGAGAGCCAGGCGAAGGGATTGGTGGAGGAGCCCAGGGAGCGCATGGCCTCGGCCAAGCCGGGGGCTTCCCGATCGAGGATGCGGCGCGTGGCCTCGGGAGTGCGGTCGCGGGGACCCATGCCGGTACCGCCAACGGTGAGCACCAGGGCCGCGCCCTGAAAGCTGAGTTTTTCCAGTGTAGCGGCGATCAGATCCTCGTCGTCGGGCACGAGGCCGGTCCAGAATTCTGCCCGCGGCCAGCGGCGAGCGAGCAAGGCCACCACCGCCGGGCCCGCAGTGTCGGTGAGCAGGCCCTGCGAGCAGCGGTCAGAGACGGTGAGGACGGCGAGCAGCATGAGAGCGATTGTAGAACCTATCGCACGGGCAGAACCTTGATGGTCCGCATCCAGGTTTCAACGCTCTGCGGCCAGGTGGTTACCGGCAGCGCGGTGCGGCGGAGGCCGTAGCCGTGGCCGCCCTCGGTGTAGATGTGCAGCTCGGCGGGTACCTTGGCGCTCTTGAGAGCCGTGAAGTAGACCACGGCATTTTCGACGTGCACCGGATCGTCCTCGGCCTGAACGATGAACTGGGGCGGAGTGTTGGCAGTGGGGTTGATCTCCGGATTGGGGGCGAAGTTCTTGTCTTCAAGGGCCAGGTAGCCGGGATAGACGATGACGGCAAAGTCGGGGCGACAACTGAGCTTGTCGGCTGCGTCCTGGGGCGGATAGAGCCGCTCTTCGAAGTGCGTGCTGAGAGCGGCAGCCAGGTGGGCTCCAGCGGAGAAGCCGAGAACGCCGATGCGGTTGGGATCGATGCCCCACTCGGCGGCGTGGGAGCGGACCAGGCCGAGGGCGCGCTGCGCATCCTGGAGGGCGGCCGGGGACTTGGGATAGGGGCCGGTGTTGGGGACGCGGTACTTGACCAGAACGCACGCGACACCGGCGGAGTTGAGCCAGTCGCAGACCTCTGTACCCTCAAGATCGATGGCCAGAATCTGGTAGCCGCCGCCGGGAAAGACGACCACCGCCGCGCCGCTGCTTTTACCCTTCGGCTGATAGACAGTGAGAGTCGGCGTGGAGACATTACCCAGACGCACGATCGGACGTCCGGCGACGAGGTTTTCCTTGGCGGTGGTGAGGTCCGCCTCGGCGGCGGGATTGGCAGGCGTACCGGGCGCCACGCCGGGCACAGAATTGGGCCAGAGCGGCAGGGTGAGATGGCCCGGAGCGGGCGGCCAGCCCGAGGATTGCGCCGCGAGAGTGGTTGAAGCTGCCGCAACGGCGGCGAAGAGAAGGAATGCGTTCTTGTTCATGCGAAGGGTTCCTCTTCAACAAAGTCCGCAGCGATGATTGCAGCCGGAGGGGCCGAGATGCAAATGGCGGCAGCGGTCATGAATCAAGAGCGGGGGATGGAAGGTGGCGGAGCGGATTCCCTGTCTGCTTGTTAGGGAAAAAACCTAGGCTCGGTTGAGGCGAAATCGTCGTGTACTCCTTTGACCAGACTCTCAATGCTGGGCGTGGAACACTTGCTTTCTGCGCATAGCCGGCACAGAGTGCAGTGAATATGCGCACGATAGAGAAACACCTGGAGGGAAACATGCTTGGAACTATTCTGATTGTGATTTTGATTCTCGTCCTCATCGGCGCGCTGCCAACCTGGCCGCACAGCCGAAACTGGGGATATTATCCGACCGGCGGGATCGGGCTTATCATCGTGATCCTTGTGATTCTGCTGCTATTGGGCCGGATTTGAGCCAAGGATCCCGCTCGATGATGGGGAATTGGCACCTGTCGCTAGCCCGCACGGCGACGCTTCTTCTTCTGGCGGCGCTCTCGGCTGGGAGCGTGTTTGCATACTCCGTTCTGACCCACGAGGAAATCATCGACCTGGCATGGACCTCGGAGATTCGTCCGCTCCTGGTCGAACGCTTTCCCGCGCTGACGGAAGATCAGCTCAAGGAAGCGCACGCCTACGCCTATGGAGGGTCGGTGATCCAGGATCTGGGTTACTATCCGTTCGGCAGCAGGGACTTCAGCAACCTGGTGCATTACGTCCGCAGCGGGGACTTTGTTGCGGAGTTACTGAAGGAAAGCCGGGATGCCGACGAGTATGCCTTTGCGCTGGGCGCGCTTTCACACTATGTGGCCGACATTGACGGCCACCCGGCAGTGAATGAGGCGGTGGCGATTCGGTACCCCAAGCTGCGAGCGAAATATGGCAACTCCGTTCGCTATGCCCAGGACAAGACGGCGCATTTGAAGACGGAGTTCGGATTCGACACATTGCAGGTGGCGAAGAATCGTTACGCGCCGGAACAGTACCACGACTTCATCGGATTCCAGGTATCGGAACCGCTGCTGGAACGGGCTTTCCCGGTTGTCTACGGACTGGAGCTGAAAGACGTGCTGACGCACGAGAACCTGGCCATCGGTTCCTACCGGTTCTCGGTCAGCCGGTTGATTCCGCAGATGACCCAGGTTGCCCTGGCGCTGCACAAGAAGGACCTGATGCGCGAGACGCCCGACTTTGCCAAGAAGAAGTTTCTATATCGTCTTTCGCGCTCCGATTACGAGAGGGAGTGGGGCAAGACCTATGCCAAGCCGGACCTGGGCACGCGCATCTTGACGGTGCTTCTGCGCTTGGTACCGAAAATTGGCCCGTTCAAAGGCTTGGGATTCAACAATCCCACCCCGCAAACGGAAGACCTGTATATCAAGAGCATCAACGCAACCACTGACGATTACCAGACCCTGCTGAAAGAGGTGCGCGCGGACAAACTGGTGCTGCCCAACCGCGACCTGGACAGCGGCAACCGGACCAGGGCGGCCGAATACTCGCTGACGGACGAGGCGTATGCAAGCCTGCTGGCCAAGCTCGCCGCGCATCACTTCGAGGGGACATCGGGCGAACTGCGCGCCAACATTCTCGATTTCTATGCCGATCCCTCGCTGCCCATCGAAACCAGGAAAGACCCCGCTCGATGGCAAGCGGTGGAAACCGATCTGGCCCAGTTGAAGTCCGACATTCCCGCGCCAGCCGCAATCCGATAGGAGCGACGGGCAGACCGCAGTCCAGAGGCGGATTCAAGGACGAGCGTTGAGGGGAATCAGCAGGGTGACGGCTTGGGGAACGATCTCGATCCGGACCGGAAGATCGCCCAGCAACTCTCCGTCGGCCTCGGCGAAGACGCGCTGCGAAGAACCGTTGCAGGGACGGCACTCGACCGAAACGGCGTCACGCAGCTCAATCTCATGGGAGAAGGTCTGGCGGCCGAACATGACCGCAATCAGGAAGCGAAAGTAGCTGAGACGGCTGCGGGTCTTGAAAGCGACCAGGCGCAGGCCGTTCCTGTGGAGGGTTGCGCCGGGGGCCAGGTTGTGCAGAACTCCGCCGAAGTCGCGGATGCGCACCGCCAGGAGCTGCGAGACTTCTTCCACCCGCGGAACGCTGCTGGCGCGCTCTACGAAGGCCGCCTGAAACAGAGGGAAAGAGTAGGTGGCCCAAAGGCGGAAGGCTTCCACCAGGTAAAGCGCATAACCAAAGCGCCGCTTGAGGCCGGGGTCGAGGCGGGAGAGAAACAGCGCGTCCGCCCCCACGCCGGCAGCCACCGTGAAGTAGCGCGAGGACAGGTCGCCGGTCGAGTCGCGGTAGGAGATGAGTCCCGCAGAGACGCGTACCGGGACTGCGGACAGCAGTTTGCGCACCGCTTTGGCCGGCGATGAACCAAGCCCCAGGTTCGCGGCCAGTGCGTTGGCGGTGCCCAACGGCACCACGCCCAAAGCCACCGTGGTGCCAACCAATCTCTGCAGGATTTCATGGACGGTGCCGTCGCCGCCACAGGCGAGAATCGTGTCGCAACCGCGGCGCATGGCTTCCCCGGCCAGCTCCCCGGCTCTGCCGGGCGCATTCGTCTCGAGCGCTTCGGCTTCGACGCCTGCCTGGCGGAGCACGGCGAGCGCCTTGTCGACGGCCGTGCTGTGCCCTGGCGAGAGCTGGCCGGAAGCCGGATTGTAGATGAGCGCAACACGCCGCATCGCCAGTTCCCCCAGGGATGGTCCGCGCCCGTATGGAAGACAAGCGGGAGTTATATTCCTATCTTCGCACTTTGTTTGCGATCCGGCGGATCGAAACGCATGTTGCTGCGCAGGCAGAGTATCCTTTTCCGATACAGACTTACCTTCATCCCTGAGGATCGAAGATGAAGCAGGCGTTTTTTGCTGTTCTTTTGAGTGCATCCATCTTCGTGCCCTGCGCCGCGGCAGCCGCGCCCATTCGCGTGCTGCTTCTGGATGGGGAAAGCGCCGGCGCGTTTCACAACTGGAGGCTGACGACACCGGTGCTGAAAGCCGAATTGGAGGAGACTGGGCTGTTCGAGGTTACGATCCTCACCGCGCCGTCCTCCGACGGGGACTTCAGCAGCTTCAAGCCGGATTTCAGCCTCTACCAGGTAGTTGTCTCGAACTATGACGCGCCCTCCTGGCCGGAAAGTCTGCGCCTCCAGTTTGAGCAGTACACCGTCAACGGCGGCGGTCTGGTGGTGGTTCATGCGGCCGACAACGCCTTCCCCGGCTGGCCGGCCTATAACGAAATGATTGGCATCGGGGGCTGGCGGAATCGCAATGAGCAGGCCGGGCCACTGTGGTATTTCAAAGACGGCAAACTGGTTTCCGATCCTGCGCCCGGGCCAGCGGGCTCACACGGCGCACGGCTTCCCTTTCAGGTGGCCACGCGGGAGCCCGAGCATCCCATCATGAAGGGATTGCCGCCGGCCTGGATGCACGCGACCGACGAGCTATACGCCACGCTGCGCGGCCCCGGCAAGAACATGATGGTGCTGGCCACCGCGCACTCCGATCCGCAAAACAAGGGCACCGGCCGGGATGAGCCGATACTCATGGTGCTGCACTACGGAAGCGGAAGGATTTTTCACACCACGATGGGGCACGACGTGGCCGCGCTGAGCTGCGTGGGGTTCATCACCACATTTCAGCGCGGGACGGAGTGGGCCGCCACAGGGAAGGTGACGCAGAAGGTCCCGGCCGGCTTTCCGACCGCAAATACCGTGAGTTATCGCGTGGATATTGCCGGGATGGACCCGGCCTTCCGCAAGGGCGTGCTGACCACGGCAATGCCTCCAGACTCGAATGCGCCAACCGTGCCGCCTGCCCCTGCGCCGAAATGAGCGCAGTTCGCCCGAGTTCTCGAGTCTTTTCGCCGGCCGAGAGCGTTTTCGCTTCCCTTCCCCGGCCGGGAAACGCCTCAGATCTCCGGGTAGAAGTCAAAGAACGCGTCCAGACTGCGTTTGAGCTGGGCTTCGATCTCCTCACGCGAGCCCTCGATCGAGTGCATGGCCACATGCGCCTGGTGGCCGTTGGCCAGCTTGATGGTCGCGTCCTGGATCTCGGTAACTTCGCCCTCGGGCAGCAGCCGCAGACCGTAGATAAGAGTCAGATTCGCCATGAGCCTCATCTTAAAGGAACGCGGCCTCGGCTGCCGCGGGGCGGTTGCCCGCTTGGACCGGCTAGAATCGACATGGGAAACTCAATGACAGACACTCGCGAAACCGTTATCCTCGGCTCCGGCTGCGCCGGACTCACGGCGGCCATCTATACCGCGCGCGCCGGCCTCAATCCGCTGGTTCTGGAGGGCCATGAGCCCGGCGGCCAGCTCTCCATCACCACGATGGTCGAAAACTTTCCCGGCTGGCCGGACGGCATCCAGGGGCCGGAACTGATCGACAACATGAAGAAGCAGGCGGCCCGCTTTGGCGCCACATTTCAGTTGGCCCATCTGAATTCAGTGGATTTGAGCGTAAATCCCCTCCGGCTCAACACTTCCGCGGGAGAAATCTGCACGCGCACGTTGATTGTCGCCTCCGGGGCCAGCGCGCGCTGGTTGGGGCTGCCCAGCGAGCAGGCGCTGATCGGTCACGGCGTTTCCAGTTGCGCCACCTGCGACGGCTTCTTCTTCCGCGGCAAGGAAATTGCCGTGGTGGGCGGCGGCGACTCGGCCATGGAGGAAGCTCTATTTCTTACGCGCTTTGCCTCAAAGGTGACGCTGCTGCATCGTCGTTCAGCCTTCCGCGCTTCGAAGATCATGCTCGACCGCGCGATCGCCCATCCCAACATCGAACTGCGCACCAACACCGTGGTCGAAGAGGTGCTGGGCGTGGACGAGAAGGATGTGAAAGGCCTGCGGCTGAAGGACGTGGTCACCGGCGCGGAATCGACGCTGCCCATCAGCGGCCTGTTTCTCGGCATCGGCCACGAGCCTAACGCCAGGATGTTCGCGGGCCAGATTGATCTGGACGAGGACGGCTACATTCGCACCACCGGCAACGTGCTGACCACGCGCAATGGAGCGGTGGTCCCCGGCGTGTATGCCTGCGGCGACGTGCAGGACCGCCGTTACCGCCAGGCCATCACCGCCGCCGGCTCGGGCTGCATGGCCGCGCTCGAAGCGGAGAAGTTCCTGGAGGAACACGGACACTGAACGATCTGAAGGAAAATCTCGAATGGCTGGAAGATGCGATTGCAGCCGCATGCCGCCGCGCCGGCCGCTCGCGCGTCGAGGTCGAATTGATGGCGGTATCGAAGACCTATCCGGCGGCCACGCTCGCCGAGGCTGCCGCGCTGGGGCTCACGCTTTTTGGCGAAAACCGCGTGCAGGAGTTTGCCGCCAAAGCGCCGGAGCTTGTTGCACTGCGACAAGAGGCGCACGCCGAAGAAAATCAGCCGGAAGCGGCGGTGAACCCTCCCTTGGGTCCCATCCGCGTACATCTCATCGGCCACCTGCAATCGAACAAGGCAGTTCGCGCCGTGGAGCTATTTGACGCCGTCGATTCGGTGGACTCGGTGCGGCTGGCCGAGCGTCTGAACGAGGCGGCGGGCAAGCTGGGCAAGCAGCTTCCGGTTTTGATCGAGGTCAAGCTCAGTCCCGAGGAAACCAAGGCCGGTCTCGACCCCGAGTCTGCCGAGGCCGCGCAATTGCTGGAGCGGCTGCCGGACTTGGCAAATCTGGACCTGCGCGGTTTGATGACGATTGCTCCCTTTGGTGTGCCCGAAGCCGAAACGCGCGCCTGTTTTCGCAGCCTGCGGGATTGGCGCGAACGCTGGGCCGCCGCGCACCCGCGGCTCACGCTCGACGTGCTCTCGATGGGCATGAGCGGCGACTTTCAGCTCGCCATCGAAGAGGGCGCGACGCGCATCCGCGTGGGCACGGCGCTATTCGGGGTGCGCCAGCCGCTCGCTGCGAGACAGGGATGATCCGCGAAACGCCAGCGGGAGTCACGCTTGCCGTGCGCGCTCAGCCGGGCGCAAAGAAGACCGCCATCACCGGCGTCTACGGCGAAGGCGCGGCGGCTCAACTGAAGATTGCCGTCCAGGCGCCGCCGCTCGAAGGCCGCGCCAACCATGCGCTGGTTGCTTTTCTGGCCGAGACTTTCTCTGTGCCTAAGAATGCGGTCGAACTGATCAACGGCGAGTTATCGCGAAGTAAGGTCTTCCTGCTGCGAGGAGTCACATTGGGGCAGGTCGAAGCTTTGCTTGGCAAGTGGATGGTTTAGACCTGGATAACTACAGCGTGTTTCAAAAGCCGGTCTTGTAACAGGGTACGACTTCAGTCGTGCCGAAGATTGCCATAAGACGAGGGGTTTTAACCCCTGAGGAATGCGTACCAAACCTGCTGAGCCATTTTTGGAACATGCTGTAAGGAACTGTCATTCTGAGCGGAGCGTGGCGGACTCGAAGAACTCGCAGTTGCCTTTCGGTTTCTCTCTAACGGCCGTGCGCAGCGAATGTTGCGGCCAGCGCCTCTTCGGGCTCGGGGCGGACGCGGAAGTCGGCGTGGGCTTCGGCAAAGAGAACCTTGCGGTCTTTCCCGATTACATACGTTGCCGGGACGGGGAGTCGCCAGCTTGGTTCGCCGTTGATGAAGGGGATGTTGACCAGGACGGAAAGGTAGTAGCTGCGCAGGTACTCGGGCACGGTGTAGACCAGGCCAAACTGCTCGGCGAGCGCGCAGCCGCGGTCTGCGAGCACTGGAAACGGGAGCCCGTGCTGGCCGGCCATGAAGTCGCTCTGCCGCTCGGTCTGCGGACCGATGGCGACCATTAGCGCTTCGCGTTCGCGGAGCTGGCCGTAGAGGTCGCGCCAGGCTTCTAGCTCGGTGACACAGTAGGGGCACCAGCGCCCGCGAAAGAACTTGATGACCAGGGGTCCCAGGGCGAGCATGTCTTGAGAGCGCGCCAGGCGGCCGGTCGCGTCGTTCAGCGCGAACTTCGGAGCCAGCGCACCGACGGGCAGAATTTTTTCCTCAATTCCCGTCGCAAACAGTTCAGCAACCGCCCGCTCGCCGACGGCCAGGCGTTCGGCCTGCACCAACTGGCGGGTGCTGGCGGTAATGTCGTCGAGTTGGTCCTGAAGGGGGGTCATGCTTGCGCCTCAGCGAGGATACGCCGTCAGAGCGGTTTGCGGACTGGACCCATAGATCTTACCGCCCGAACTTCTGCCGGCCGCCAAGGCCCATGGCGCCCATGCCGCCGCGCATCATGTTTCTGGCCAGGCCGCCTTTGCCCATCTGCTTGAACATCTTGGCCATCTGGGCGTACTGGCGGAGAAGCTGGTTCACGTCCTGGACCGTTGTGCCGCTGCCGGCGGCGATGCGCTTGCGGCGCGAGCCGGAGATGATTTCGTGGTTGCGGCGCTCCTTGGGGGTCATGGAGTTGATGATGGCCTCCAGGCGCACGAATTGTTTCTCGTCCACGCTCTTCGCAGCCTGCTGCATTCCGGCGAAGGGGCCGACCGAGGGGAGCATCTTCAAAATGCTCTCCATGGAGCCGAGCTTCTTGATCTGGCGCAACTGGTCGCGGAAGTCTTCGAGCGAGAAACCGTCACCCAGCAGCGCCTTTTTAGCGAAATCCTCACTCTTTTTGCGGTCGAGAGTGGATTCGGCCTTCTCAATGAGCGACATCATGTCGCCCATGCCCAGGATGCGGCCGACGATGCGGTCGGGATGGAAGGGCTCGAAGGCGTCGGGCTTTTCCCCCACGCCAAGGAACTTGATGGGCTGGCCGGTGACATGGCGGATGGAGAGCGCCGCGCCGCCGCGTGCGTCGCCGTCCATTTTGGTGAGAACGACGCCGGTGAGGCCGAGCCGCTTGTGGAAGTCGGCAGCCGAGTTGACCGCGTCCTGGCCGGTCATGGCGTCGGCGATAAAGAGGATTTCAGACGGGTTGAGCAGCTTTTTCAGTTGCTCCATCTCGGTCATCAACTGGTCGTCGATGTGCAGACGTCCGGCGGTATCGACAATGAGCGTGTCGCAGCCCATGTTGCGGGCTTCGCGGCGTGCCTCGCCAGCGAGCCGGAGCACAAGCGCTTCTCCGGCAGATTCACCCTTCTGGTCGCCTTCGTAAAGCTTGGCATCAATGGACTTGGCGACGACCTTGAGCTGCTCGCGGGCGGCGGGGCGATAGACGTCGACCGAAACCAGCATGGGCCGATGGCCGCCCTTTTTGAGCCAGGCGGCGAGTTTGCCGGATGTGGTGGTTTTGCCCGAGCCCTGCAATCCAGCCATCAGAATGACGGATGGCGGCTGCGAGGCGAACTTGAAGCGGGCCGTGTCCTTGCCCAGCAGCGTGATCAGCTCGTCGCGCACGATCTTGATGACCTGCTCGGACGGGGAAAGCGCGGTGAGCACTTCGGTGCCGACGGCCTTGACGCGAATCTGCTCGATCAGGTCGGTGGCCACATTGAGGTTGACGTCGGCTTCCAGCAGGGCCACGCGAATTTCGCGCAGGGCTTCGGCGATGTTTTCTTCGGTGAGCGTGCCTTGGCCGCGAAGGGTTTTGAAGGCGCGCTGCAGCTTGTCAGTCAGATTCTCAAACATAGTCTTTATAAGTGTATCGCGCCACCTGCGGTGGGGCAGACGGCGCTTTCGCGCCATGGGGCGAGTGGACTCCGCTTGACTGGAGATCCGGAATCTGGCCCTCCGAGTGTTCTGGCCCACTCGGGGTAACAGGGTCAAGGCAGCCGCTTATTCCGCCGGAGCGATCAGGTACTGCTCCAGCTTGCCGTCGGGGTAGGTGTAGGTGGTTAGGCGCAGGCGTTTGCCCGGATAAACGATGTCGAAGGCGCGAAAGGTCATGCCGCCGCGCAGATCCGTCGCCGTCTGGTGGAAGGTGAGCGGCTCGCCCAGGGGCGCCAGGCTGGCTTCAAAGTCGGCCAGGGCCTCGGCGGTGAAGTAGTCGCTGAGGTTGGGCGCGAGCTGCGTGCGGTCGATGCGGCCCGCTTGCAGGCCGCGGAAGATGTCGATGGCCTGCTTTTCGGGGGCAGTCGGCGGGAATTCGGCCACCGCCGGGGCTGCCAGGCGAGCAATGGTGGAAGCTGCGCCCACGGCGTCCTGGTTGGTGAGCACGGCCACGGCCACGCCGTCGTCCACCAGGACCTCATTGTCCGAAACAAAGCCGGAGACTTCGCCCGAGTGCTCAATCGACCTGTGGCCATTCCGGTCCATCACCTCGACGCCGAGGCCGTAGTGCGTTCCTTTGCCGTCCTTCAGCTTCACCTCGGTGAACATCTGGCGGTAGCTTTCGGGCTTGAGGACGGTTTGGGCGATCAGGCTTTCGTCCCACAAGGCCAGGTCCTGGGCGGTCATGGCCAGTTCGCCGGCGGCAAACATCCAGCCGCGGCCCTCTTTAGGCGCCACGCGCAGCGGCCCCAGGGCGTGGCGATAGTAGGCGGTGGCGTCGGCCTGGGTGAGTTTCGCCTCGTCGGAGTTCCAAACCGACTTCATGCCCAGAGGCTGGAAGATGCGGCGGGTCAGAAGGTCCATGAGCGGCGCCCCGGTGATCTGCTCCACGATGCGGCCGGCGATGACGAAGTTGGTGTTGGAATACTGCCACTGGGTTCCGGGCTCGAAGTCCAGCGGCTTTTTCCCCCAGGTGTCGAGAATCTGCTGCGCGCTTTCGGGCTTCAGCATGGGGGTCATCACGTAGTCCTCGGGCCAGTAGTCCTGGTAACCGGAGGTATGGGAGAGAATCTGCCGGATCGTGACCTCGTCGCCGCGGGTCAGGCCCGGGACGTACTTGCCGACAGCGTCGTCGAGCGAGAGCTTGCCCTGCTCCTGGAGCATGAGGATGGCGGCGGCGGTGAACTGCTTGGAAATCGACCCGATGGAGTAGCGCATCTGGGGCGTGGCGGCAACCGCGGCGGTGGTTTCCGTTTCCAGCCGCGCCTTGCCGTAGGCGCGGGTATACACCAGCTTGCCGCCCTTGACCACAGCCACCGAGGCCGAGGGAACGCCGGTCTGCTCAAGAACCTGGGCGGCAATGCGGTCAATTCTGCTTTTGAGGGCAGGGTCAAGCGTTTCCACCGTCTGCGCCTGGGCGCCAAGGCCCGTCAGCAACAAAAAAAACAAAATCGTGCAGCCCAAAACTCTTTGAAGCTGTTTCATGGTTACAAATCTCCCTTGCGTCGTTGAGCGCGCATCAAACTGCCACGGACAAAGGTATCAGTTCAGCCGCCGGTGCGGTAGGCTGGGCTAAGAGGGCTTGGGAGCTACGGTCAAGCGAAGGGGAGGTTTTTATGGATCGATTGATCGAAGGACACAAGCGTTTTCTTGCCGAGGTTTTTCCCGGCCGGCGGAGCCAGTTTCATCTGCTGGCAGAGACGCAGGCGCCGGAGTGGCTGTTCATTACCTGCTCGGACTCGCGAGTATTGCCGGACCTGATTCTGGGCACCGGACCGGGGGACCTGTTCATCGCCCGCAATGCCGGCAACGTGGTGCCGCTGGCCGGCCGCGACGTGGATGGGGTGACGGCGACGATCGAATACGCTGTCGATGTGTTGAAGGTGAAACAGGCCATTTTATGCGGCCACTCGGACTGCGGGGCGCTGAAGGCGGCTTTGGACCGCAAGAGCCTGGAGAATCTGCCCATGGCCGGCCGCTGGCTGCACCATGTGGAGGCGGCTTTCAGCCATCGCCAGCCGCCGAACCCCGCCGACGGCCCGCAGGCGGAGCTGGCCGCGCTGATCCGGGGCAACGTGGTGGCGCAACTCTTGAACCTGCGCGCCCAACCGTCGGTGGCGCGGGCAGTGAACGAAGGGCGGCTCACGGTGCACGGCTGGTACTACGACATTCTCACCGGGCGCATCGAGCAGTACGACGACGAGATACGGCGCTTTCTGCCGCTGGTGCTTTAAGACGGGCAGGGCCGGCCTTTCCGGGAACCGGTTGAATCGGATCGGGTTCACCGCAGAATGCGAGGGTTCAGGCCTCAGGATGCACCTGTGACAAAAGTCCTTGTTCCTTCTCCGGCCCCTGGGTAGTCTGCGATGGAGAAGGAAAACGGCACCATGGGCACTAAGACAGCAGACGAAATTCAAATTCAGCCAGGGAAAAAGAAACTCATTCGCAGGCTGGCGCCGGACTGCTCGCAGCGGATCCGTCGGATTGTCCAGTGGTCGTTCGTGGCCTTGAACGGGTGGCTGGGCATCCAGTTCTATCTGTGGGTTCGCTATTTCGAGCGCGGCGGGGAAGGCCTGAACGTGCCGCGCCCCGCCGGAGTCGAGGGCTGGCTGCCTATCGCCGGGCTCATGAATTCCAAGTACTTCCTGCTCACCGGGCGCGTGCCGGCAATCCATCCGGCTGCCATGTTTTTGTTCATGGCTTTCCTGCTGATGAGCCTCGCCTTGAAGAAGGCCTTCTGTTCATGGTTGTGCCCGGTGGGAACCGTGTCGGAACAACTGTGGAAGCTGGGAAGAAAGGTATTTGGCCGCAATCTGCGCCTGCCTCACTGGGCGGACATTCCGCTGCGGAGTCTGAAATACGTCCTGCTCGGCTTCTTTGTGCTGGTGATCGGCGCCATGTCTGCCGAGGCGCTGGAGGACTTCATGCACGCGCCCTATGGCTTGATTGCGGACGTAAAGATGCTGAATTTCTTCCGCGAAATGGAGCTGACGGCGGCGATCGTCATCGCACTTCTGGTTCTGCTTTCCGTGCTGGTCCAGAACTTCTGGTGCCGCTATCTGTGTCCCTACGGAGCGCTGATGGGTCTGGCTTCGCTGTTGAGCCCGCTGAAGATTCGCCGCGACGCCGACGCCTGCATCGACTGCGTCCAGTGTGCGCGTGCCTGCCCGGCCGGATTGCCAGTAGACCGCCTGTTGCAGATTCGATCGGCGGAATGCACGGCCTGCATGGCGTGCGTTGCGGCCTGCCCGGCGCAGGATGCACTGCAGTTCGCCCTCCCGCCGAGACGCGCGGCCACACCTGGCGAGCGGTGGTATCGCAGAGCCGCGGGACCGCTGGCTGTGGCCGGTCTGCTGGCGTGCATCTTCCTGGGGTTTGTCTTGTATGCCAAGGCCACGGGACACTGGCAGACGAACCTTCCCCGCGCGATTTATCTGGACCTGGTACCGCGCAGCAACTACCTGACTCATCCCGGCATGTAAGGGCCGCGACCTGACTAACTCTCGTTCTATTGGCTCGTGAAAGAGTCATCGGATTCTGCTCCGGGACGCGGCTTCCATGCCAGGCTGTAATACTGGCCGCGGTCTCGCGCCCACGGGTCGAAGGCGTTGACCACGCTGTCCAACTCCGCGGATAACTCGGGGATATTTCGCAGCAGAATACGCTTGAGCGGAGATACAGGCTGCTTGTGCCCGTTCGGAGTTCCCTTCTCCATGATCTCCGGGCCGGGCCCGTTGTTGTTGACCCAATTGACACCGAGCGTGGTATAGAACTCCGGACGGAAACTGGAAGTGAAGAAGCGATCGCTGAAAAGCCTCCGCGATGCATTCAGGATGAAGACCACAAACTGCGTCTCTGAAATCGCAAACCCATGCGGGCGGCGGTACTCCGCCAGATATCCCACCGCGGTATCTACATCCTCGATGTTATCGATGAGAGTGCCGTTCGGATGGCCCAGGCAGTCGTTGATCGGCGAACCATACGCATTGACCTGCGCATCGGTAATCACTTTGGATGCATCGCAAAGATGCTGGCCATACAGTTCCCGCAGGGTTCGCACCGCATCCTGCTGCTGCACCCAGTCGGGTGAGCCGGGAGCCACCGCCGGGTCCATGAAATCGTCGAAGCTGGTTAACTGGCGCAGGCCGTATTGCCGCCTGAATTCATTGAAGCGCGGCACTCCATGTTCGCGGTCGCGAATGATATCGAGAGCGACCACGTCGATCTGCTGCGTCTTGCTGTCAAGCCTGCCCAGTTTCAGGTTTTGAAGAAACATCGGCGAGTTATGCAGGGTAAGAAGTCCCAGTCTCTGGCGGCCTAGCGTGAGAGCCCAATTCTCAAGTCCCATGGACTGGGTAAAAGGAGTCGCCTTGCCCTGGAAGGTTTCGACCACGGGAATGCGCTTGACAATCTTGTTGGGATCGGCCTTCAGGTCGCGATACTCAAGCAGATCGGGCACCAGTGGATGCAATCGATAAACCGAGACAAATTCTTCAGGGAAGTTGAACGGCGAGCCGAAATGATTCACACCCCCGTTGGTATAACTCGGGTCTGTCATGTCGTATCCGTGAACTTTGCTTCCCAGGCCAAAGATTCCCGGGCCTGATGCGAACACGGAATACCATTCCGTCGATTTTGCGACGTCTGTTGACTTACCGAAGTTACGAGTCACGACATCGCTCAAGGCCTTCGACAGCAATCCGCCATTTTCGCCCAAGAGGCCGTTCCAGTTGCCATTCATCCCCAGGTAGAGCGGATCGTTATAGAGCAACTGCGGCGTCCATTCGGTGGTGTGGATCTTGGCGATTTCGGCGGCGACGACCAGGCGAGCGATTTCAAACAATTGATCCGGAGTTACATCACGATAGCGGATAACTTGTTTTGGCTGCGCCGGGTCGCGAAGTCCGCAGTCCGCGTTGGGCGTTTTCGCTGCGATTCGGCGGAACTCGGCGACAAACGAATTGTGCTCGCGCGCGAAAAGGTTGTGCAGAAAGCTGAGGCCGACCGTCCAGTTATCAGGAAATCCCGTCGCTTCTTGCCCCGCCCATTCGGGATTGATGGGATCGCCGGGGCCAAAGACCGGAAGATATCCAGGGCCCGGCTGGCCCGGCACAGACACCAGAAGCAGCTTTGCCGCATCTGCTGGATCGCGCTTCACCCGCTGGCGAGACCTGTCGTCGAAGCCGTATAACTGCGAGGCGTCCCACCACGCGGTGTTGGTATTACTCATGGTCTTGGGTGCACGCGCAAGATAAGTGTGTCCTCCTGAATCAAAGGTACCGGGCGGAGTATCCTGAGCGACATAGCCTTTATCTATCTGGTCATCCGGGCGGCAGCCCAGGGTCTGGATGTCCTCGGGAGTGAGCGGGACCTCCACGTTGTTCACCAGCTTGGTCTGGCAACCGACCTTCATATACGCGGCTTGATTGTGGCCTTCCTCAAGATGCGAGAACCAGTCGTGCGTCATGAATTGAATCCAATACGCGGCAAGCACATTGAAGAAGGGCGCTTTCTGGTAATCGCAATTGGCGTCCTTCGAGTCGTCCGGCAAGCCATAACCGGCCTGGCACTTATCCGGGTTGGATTGGATGCGCGTAAACAAGCGGCGGCTGATAACCTGCGGGTCTGGCTCCAGCAGCGAAAGACGATTGCCGTGCCGGTTGCGCGTCAGCTCAGTCAGTCCACTATCTGGAAACGATGTCTCGAACTCTACATTGCGCGCAAACAACATACCGGTTGAACCCATGGCCGGATTTACAATGTCATTGCAAATGCCTGTCACTGTACGCCAGCGAATCAGGTCGCCCTTGCAAACCTGGGGCCCATCGCCGCCAACGTCTTTGTACCAGGGGCTTGAGGGCTGCAGCCGCATTTCCGGCCAGACTTTGAGCGCCGGCCCGCCTACTCCATTCCTGCCCTGCACATAGTCGGCATAGCTGCCTGAGTTATCGAAGAGATTGAACTTGATCAGCTCGATCCTTTGTAACTCCAGGTCCTCCAGTGCACCGGCCACGCCGCGTTGAGCGGGGAGCTTGGAAGAAATGAATCCGGTGGGAAGCGATGAAGCATCCCCGGTTCCCCAATAGTTTGACCAATCGACCCAGGGGGTTCCGCGAAACTGGAGGGCCTGTTCACCACCGCGGCATAGGGCGGTCGCTTCGGAGACTTTGCCCTGAAACCGCAGTCCGCGCGCATCCGGAATCTTGAGTGCGCCGAGTTGGTCCACCACCATCCGAGCGCATGCCAACAGCGCTTTTGCTTCTTCCTCCTTGCCTGACGCCGGCGAAGACGGCTCATGACTTGGCGGGGGAACGGTTTGCGCGGAAAGCAGGCCCACCGTCACCAACAGGAAGTGCACGAAAAAGCGAAGCCTCATAACTCCTCCGATTGTCCCGCACTCCGTGCTGAGACAGCAGCCCTCGGCAAATCTCGATGAAGCGGCGATATTCTATCTTTCGGACCGCGGAATTCAAACTCCGAACGCATTGGATTGATGGCATTTCCCGAACTTATTGGTAACTGCGCAAAAAGGACCGAAGGTTCAGGACAGTGATTGCGGTCTCCCCCGCGCGCATCATCTTGATGCACGGAGCCGCTACCGCATCTAATCGAATCGTTGCAGCTATGTGGTACGAAAAGGGAAGAACAGGCGGGCTTATTTATAGGGAAGAAGCGCCTGCCCATATTCCTTTGGAACTGCTCTTAACGAATTTGGCAAGCCCAGCGACAAATGTCAAGTGCTTTTTGCGCGGATGAACAGGGGCGCGCCGAGTTTCCTCTAGCCTGGCAATTTCGCTGGTCGATTACGCCAGCGAGATCAAGTAGCTTCGCGTTGTTGTGTCCTGAGAGAGTTGTTCTTTCCCTCGTGTTGTCCAGCGACATGGCTACGAGAAGGGATTTGAAGCTGCCCTGGGACCTATACGTTGAGCACGCTCTTGGCCTTGCGGCGCGCGGTGAGGCGCGAGCCGAGGAAGACGGCGAGGCCCGCGCCTACCAGCACGATGGTTCCACCCACAACCTTGATAACCGCCAATAACTTGTCCGGCTCATCGTCCGCGGGAAATGCGGAGAGCACGATGGTGAGCGCGGTGCTCGCCAGGCCGATGGCAGCCAATGCAATGGCTACGGGTTTGCCGCCGGGAACATGGCGAACCTCGGGGCCGGTGGGCCTGTTCTGCAGGCGGATCATGGCGGCGAAGAGGAAAAGATAGGGCACAAAGTAGGAGAGGATCCCCATGCTCACCAGCACCTCATAAGCGCCGCGTACACTGGTGCCCGCCTGGCCCAGAAGAGTTACAACCATTCCAGACAACCCATAAACGCCGATCGCTACCCACGGAGTTCGATAGCGCGGGTGGATCAAGCCGAACGCCGAGGGCAGGCAATGATGGATGCCGGCAACAAAAGGCAACCGCGAAGTGGACGAGAGGTACGCGGCCGCCCCGCCCACCGCATTCAGACCCACCAGCAGGGCGACCGGCGCCAGCAGCCAGCCAAGCCCCAGATGCGCACTGAGCATGTGGACCCCGTTGACAAAGCCATCCGGACCGCCCAAGGCCTCACTGGGCAAGGTCAAGAGCAGCGCGCCGGTTCCGGCGATATAGCCGATGGCCAGAACACTTCCACCAGCCAGAATGGCCCAGGGAATGACGCGGCGCGGATTCTGAATTTCGTCGCCCATGGCAGAGCCGGCTTCAACCCCGCCGAACGCGAAGAAAACGCTGGACCAGAAGACGGCGTTCTTGAGCGTCCAGTGGGGAATGAAGCTGGCGGGCGCAAAGTGCACCGCCGGGCCGAAGCGAATATAGGAAACGGCAGCCATCGCGATGAGCAGGGCGAGCGGAACGAGGCCGCCCAGGGAACTCACATTGTTGAGCCATTTCCCCGCATTAACGCCGTGAATGTTGAGCAGGGTGATGATAGCCAGCCAAGCCAGGGCGAAGGCTACGTAATAAAGTGGATTGGCCGCAAGCGCACGCCCGCGTGAGCCGAAGGCGAACAAGGCCGAGGCCGCGCCGAAGTAGAGCACGCCGGAAAAGAAAGGCAGATTGCTCATCCAGTAAGTCCATGCGGCAATGAAGCCGGCGAACTCGCCAAAGGCCTGGTGCGTCCACACGTACAGCCCGCCCTCGTCGGGATGCCGTGAGGAAAGTTCCATCACGCTGGCCGCCAGCGGGACAAAGAAGCACAGCAGCGCGGCCATCCAGACAAGCAGAATACTGGGCCCGGCTGCGGCGGCCATCGCGGTCCAGCGCACGCTGAGACCGCTGACCACGTAAAACAGCGCCAGATCGCGGAACCGGATACCTCGCTTGAGTGCGGGAGCGGGAACCATGTACGGCGCAGCATAGCAGAGCTTTGAGCGCCTTTGAAGTTAAATCTTTCCGAGATCCTTCAACACGGCCATTGCGGCATTGCGCCCATTGATGCCGATCACGCTGCCTCCGGGGTGGGTGCAGGCTCCGCACAGATAAACGCCCCGCATCGGCGTGCGCGCAGAAAGCCGGTTGGCCCACATATAGGGCGGCAGGCACTCGCCCTGAAAAATATGGCCGCCGGTCAGGCCGACCTTCCGCTCGATGTCCGGCGGGCCAAGCACTTGCGCGTCGATGACCGCGCTGTCGATGTTGGAGCAGAAGCGACGCAGCGAATCCAGCGCCAGCTTGCGCACCTCGGCGCGCCGGTCGTCCCAACTTCCATGAACAAAGTTATAAGGAACGTATTGAGCAAAGACGCTCATGGTATGTTCGCCGGAAGGGACGACGGAGGGGTCATGCACGCTCTGGAAGTAGAGCTCGCACCATAAGTAGTTGGGCAGTTCCCCGCGGCGCGCTGCGGCAAACCCCGCCTTCCATTCCGCCTTGGTAAGCGGGGCATTGATTTGTCCGTAGTGGTGGGGTTGATTGGTACCCGGACGCGCTGTGAAGTTGGGCAGCTCGCGGAGATGGACGTTGAGCTTGACGGTGCAGCCCTTGATGGGAATCCGCTCCACCTGCAAGCGCCAGGCTGGATCGGCTTCCGAGCCCAAAAGGCGCAGGGTCTGGCGCGGGTCGGCGTTGGAAACGATGGTGCGCGCGGCGATGCGCTCTCCGCTTTCGAGCAGCACGCCTTCGCCGGGTAGAATCGCGGCCACCGGCACGCCCGACACGACCATCGCTCCAGCCTCGCAGGCGGCGTCACAAAAGTAGAACGACACCATGCCCATTCCGCCGCGCACATAGCCCCACATTCCCGGCATTCCGCCCAGACGCCCCGAAGCATGATGAAAGCGGATCGAAGCTGTGCCCGCATCGAAGGGGCTGGCGTTGGTCCCGATGACGCCCTGGCCGAGATAGGCAATCTGCAGACGCTCGTCCTTGAGATAGGTTTCGACAAACTCCGCCATCGACCAGTCGAACAGCAAGGCCCGCGCTTCCTGGTCGCTGCCAAGCCGTTCTTCGATCTGCGTGCGCGTGGGCGGCTCACCCACCCATAAGTCTCCAGAACCCGCAGGGCGCAGCGCATCCCGCAAGCGGCGGATCACGTGGTTCATGGCCTGCCAGCCGGGCACATCGCCGGGAGACAGGGCTCGAACCTCTGCTTCGCAGCGTTCGTCGTCGTCCCAAAGCTGGATGCTCGAGCCATCGAGAAAAGGCAAGAACAGGCCGTTCACAGCCGGTGTCCATGTGTAGCCGCGCCGGGGAAGATCCAGTTCCTCAATGACCAACGGATGCAGCAGCCCGGCAAGATACGCGCAAGGAGACATCCGCACGCCGGGAAATGGCTCTTCAATGGTGCAGGCGCCGCCCACGCGCGCACGACTCTCGATCACCAACACGCTCTGGCCGGCACGGGCCAGGTAGGCTGCACAGGCCAGTCCGTTGTGACCCGCGCCGACCACGACAACGTCCCAGGTTTTGGCCGCCAGCGCGCGAATGGGCACGGGTAGTCCGATTTCGCCAAGCACAGCGGCAGTGGGTGAACTCATGACCGCTCTACCCTAGCATCTCTTTTGTTGTTTTTGCACTGATTCGGCAAGAAATTTTTTGCTAACGCTGACGCCGCGAGTTACAACCGCATTCAGCCGCAATTCACTTGACGGTGGCAGCTTTCATCAGAATGGCGCGCACGAATTGTGCTACCTGCTGGCCCTGGATTACGGCTCCCGCTGTATTGAAGTGCACATTGTCCTCGTACTGATCCGTGTGATGAGTCATGAGTTCATGCTCATCGTCCACGGGAATACCGGCTTTGGCGATGAACGTGAGGGCAATGCTGTTTCTGGCGTCGATACGTGCGTTCGTCGGCCCCGGTGACGACTCAGTCTTTACCTGTGTGATGGTCGCCCAGATGAATGAGGCCGCGGGAGCGATCGTGTGCAGTTCATTGATCAAGGATGGGAAGGCGCTCTTGTATTCGTCCTCGGAGTAAGTCCAACCGTGCATACCATTGTTGAAGTGGACGACCTTGAAGGGTACATTCTCCATCAAAGCGAACTCATCCAATTGGCGGGCAAGGCGTGGATCCCCAACGGACGCCGAAGTGGCAAACAGGTAGACGTTCGCAACGTTCGTAAGTTGGCGCTGCACCTCGGGGTAGTAATTTCTGGTAATGGAGTCGCCGACCAGGAGAACGTTGGGAAGCTTCGCGTCGACATGCGACGGGCGGACCTCCCAGGTCCATTCGATTTCTTCCGGACGGGATGCGGGATTCGGCGCGGCAGCCGGCACCTGTGCAGGCAACTTCGGCAGCACGCACGTGAATGCGAGCAGGAGCAACAATTTTTCGTAGCGGATTTTCATTCTGTTCACTTTGATTTTACTGCCGGCATTCAGGCCGTTTGGAAATCGCGTGTAGAGACGGTTACAGAGCGGCCCGCGGACAACGTGATCTGAGTGACCTTGTCCCCATAGCGAACCTTGTGTGTTCCGCCGAGTTTGCTCTTGAGAGATGCGGCGACAAGTTTGCCTCCAGCCCAGGAGAGCGAAACTTCGACTCCTCCGCGAGCGCACAGGCCGGTGATGTTTCCGCTGGGCCACGCCGATGGAAGTGCGGGCAGAAGGTGAATTTCACCCGCCTGCGATTGCAGCAGCATCTCTGCCACGCCGGCTGCGCCCGCGGTGTTTCCATCAAGCGAGAAGATGTTGCTTTCAGCTCCGGCTACCCCGCCACGCGAGTACGCCAGCAGCGAATCCTCTGCGGCATTTGCGAGCAGCCCCACGAAATGCTTGTGCGCATTCTCCCCGTCGAGAAGGCGGGCATAGAAGTTAGTAATATTAGCGCGGCCCCACTCGGAGTCTTCCCAGTTAGGCTGGCTGATACGGCGCTCGATCGTGACGCGTGCAGCCTTTGCGAGGGCCGGCGTAGCGGACGGCGAAATCTGATGCTCAGGGTAGAGCGACATGAGGTGCGACATGTGCCGGTGCCCCGGTTCGCCTTCGTCAAAGTCTTCCAGCCATTCCTGCACCTGGCCGTGCTTGCCGATCTGGAGCGGCGGCAAGCGATCGAGCGCGGCCTTGGCGCGGGCGCGGAAGTCGGGATCGATACCCAGGGTGATGGAGGCTTCGACGCAGGCGCTGAGCAGCGCGTGGACAAAGACGCGGTCGCAAGTCGGTCCCATGGACTCCGAGCAATGCTTGCCATCGGGAGCGATGAACCAGTTTTCAGGCGAGACGGAAGGGCCTGTGACCAGCCAACAGTGCCGCGGATGCTGGACCATGTAGGCGAGGAAAAATTCGGCTGCATCTTTGAACACCGGGTAGACACGCTGCTCGAGGAACTGCTTGTCCGCGGTGAACTCGTAATGCTGCCAGAGTTGCATGGCCATCCAGAGGCCGCCCGTGGGGAAGATTCCCCAGCCCAGACCCCAGCCCGCGGCGGTATAGCCCCATGGATTGGTGACCACGTGGGCAACCCAGCCGGGCGCGCCGTACATGTTCCGCGCGGTAGACTGGCCGGCAACACGCATTCGATCGATGAAGTCGAACATCGGCGACTGACATTCGGAAAGGTTGGCGACTTCGGCGAGCCAGTAATTCTGCTGCGTGTTGATGTCGAGGTGGAAATCATCCGTCCAGCCCATGCTGGAGGCGAGTCCGTCATTCCAGATTCCCTGCAACGCCAGAGGGAGAGGCGAGTTGCGACGCGAGCCGGCGATGGTCAGGTAGCGGCCGTACTGGAAGAAGAGCGCGGAGAGGCCGGGATCGGCTTCGCCCGCGCGTACGGCCTTGCGCCGTTGATCGGTCGGCATTCGCTCTGCCGCCGGATTCGTGCCCAGGTCGATGGACATGCGACGATAGAGGGCCTGGTGGTCTTCAACGTGTGCGGTGCGAAGTTGCGCGTAGGTCTTGTTCCGCAAGGATTCAAGAGTTTGGACGGTACGCGCCGCGGGATCGACGCCGCGGAAATTGGTAGCGATGGCGACAAGTAGAGTTACGCTATTCGCATTGGTCACGTGCAGAGCACCATTGTTCGCCACGATGCGGCCGCCATCTGCAAGCACGCGAACGCGCGTTTGAAAGGCCACGCCTTGCTTGCCGTTGCTGTGCAGATGTTCGAATGCATGACCTTTGAGAACCAGGGTGTCATTGCCCTCGACAGTTACGTCGCCGGGAAGCGCGAGGTTTGCAAAACTGAGGTCGCAATTGATGGATGCAGGCTGATTGCAGGTGAGACGCGAGACAAGCACGTCGGCGGGATTGGAAGAGAAAACCTCGCGCTGGAAACGGAGCTTGCCGCTGGTGTAGTCGACATGGGCGATGGCTTCGTCGAGGCCGAGGGAGCGGCGATAACGCTGTGGAGAGTTATCGCCAGCGAAAGCAATTTGCAGCGAAGCCATTGGCAAGTGCGTACCGAAGGAGACGGGCCTGCCGAGCAGATGCTTCTGGCAGAGTTCGACGCTCTCCGCGTATTTGCCGTCGAACATAAGCTGGCGAATGCGGGGAAGGTTCTCGAGCGCCGTGGGGCTGACGTCGGTGTCGCTGGGTGCGCCGGACCAGACGGTGGATTCAGTCAGATCGATGCGCTCGGCCGCCACGCTGCCGTAGACCATTGCTCCAATGCGCCCATTGCCCAGGGGCACGGCTTCCATCCAGCGGGTTGCCGGACTTGCGAACCAGAGTTCCGCATCCCTGTTCGGCTCATTGGCAATTGCGCGCAGGGACCGGGCAGGAAAAGCTGCAAGAGCGACAGAACCTAAGACAAACTCGCGTCGTGTCGACGTCATTTCGAATCCTTTCGAGAAGTTGTGTGGCGCGAGAAGCTACTTCCAGCGCAGTTCGAGCAAGGTCGACACGGACGGCTGCAGTTCGACGTTCAGCGCGGTGCGGGCCGGTTTGAGAACCGTTCCGGATGCGACTTCGATTACGGTCACGGACGGCGCATTCGCAAGGGCTTTGTCGATGCGATCGAGCGGCAGGTTGAAGGTGTGCGGCTGCTTTTCGTCATAGTTGAAGAGTGAGATGTAAGCGCCGTGGGCGGAAGTGCGCACGAACACATCGGCGGCCCTGTCGCCGGTATCGCCTTCGATGGGACGGAAGGTCTTCTCTTCAGCAGCGATCGCAAACCACGGCCGATTGTTATAAACGGACTGCGCAAGTTCCCTGCCCTGCGGATCGTCGGCCAAACGGGTGCTGTCAAGAATCATGCCGCCGCTAATAATGGCGGAAAGAAGCCGGCTCTTGCCTTCCTCAACGGTGCGCGCGCCTTGATCAGCCTTGTCGCCGAGGACAACGTGATCGGGATCGGTGATGTAAAGGCTGTGGCCCGTCCACCAGCCATAGGTGAGTGAGTTGAGCATGTATTCGATTGACTGATCGCCGCCGCTGATGTGGCCCTTGGTGTCGCACGAGAGACGCCGCGCGTGTCCGTAACCCGACGGGAAAAGTGGAGCGATGGAGAGGCTGAGGAACATGCGGTTGCCGGTTTCGTCGGCGATCTGTTTCATTCCGAGGTTGTAAGCCTGGGTGCCCGTCTGGATTGCGGGATCGAAGTGAACTCCCTCCAAAGCACCGTGGGAGAGAAAATCGAGCTTGAGATAGGTGAACCCGAGCTTCTGAAATTGCGCCAGGAAATAGGTGGCGCGCGCTTTCGCGCCGGGATGCGACGGGTCGATGGCCAGCCCTCCATCCACCTTGGGGAGTATCGAACCATCGGGCGCCTTGAGCAGAATGTCCCGATAGCGATATTTCATGCCCGTGCCTTCGACATAGGCATCCAGATCGTCCGACCAATAGGCGAAGGGCGTCCAATAAATGCCCGGCTCGAAACGCGTTCCATCCGCTCCGCGCATCGCTTTGATCTCGGCAACGGCTTCGGCAAGCTGCACTGCATCGAGGTTCGACCAGAAGGCGTCAAGATTGATGTAGATGACTTTATTCCGCGAAAAGCCTTGCGGCACAAGCGTGTCGCGCACAAAGGCAGCAGCGCCCAGATAGCGATGGTCGTTGATCTTGTCAGCGTAGGCGGCCCAACTGTTCCATCCCATCGGCGCACCTGCGGCCCACTTCAGGGGTGGATGGATTGCCGCGTTGGCGGCCCCGTAGGCTTCCAGCCCGTCGCGCCAGTCAGCGAACGAACCGATGAAGATGCGGGGGGATTTCACGTCTTCGCCACGCACGATGCCGTGCGGAACGGTGTCGTGCGTATCTGTCCGCACGCCGGTTGGCGACGCGATGCCGCCATAAAGATCGAGGCTCTTGAGTTCTCCGTTGGTGACGCCGGCTTCGATGGCCGTCTTCCAGGTGTCGTGGGTAATGGAGCCTAGCACCAGGGCCTGGCGGGTCGCATTATTGTAGATAGCCGTTACTTCATTGCTGTTCACTGCCTGGCCGGGCTTGATGTCTGCGACCGCGATGCTGTTGTAGCGAAACCACATGTCGTTGTCGAATGGCACATGAAGGAAGCGCAGAGATTTGGCTTGACCCACGCCGATGATACCCGCGTCCTTGAGCACGACAGGGTCGAAGTGCCGCGTTCCAACTGGCGCTCCTTTCGAGACGAGTTCGGCCTCGATGGCAATCGCGGGTTGGCTGTCGTAGAGCCATATGTGCTGCAGGAAGTCTGGCAATCCGGGCGCGGTGCTGCGCACCGTGTACACCTCGGCGGCCCAGGCGCCATCGATATGTTCAGGCTTGTCGAGTGCGTGCGCCGTGTAAGTAGTCGCCGAAACCTGCCGTCCGTCGTCAAGCAGTGCGCTGCTGCTGAGACCAAGCAGCTTTTTCCCGTCGGTCCACTCGACATCCATCGTGCCTCTAGCGCGGTGATAGCGAATAAGGACGGATGGATGATGAAAAGTGAACTCGGTCTCAGAATTCGGTGAGATTGCCTGACTGTTGGCCGTACATGCTATGAAAAGCGCGAATACAGCAGTCGCTATCGCGGCGGCAATCGCCGCTGTCCGCTTCAGACCCAGAGCATATTTCATGAGACTTCCCATGTACATGATAAATAAGCGAAGACAGAGCGGAAACGAATCGGCTCTATCTCCGCAAAGGTGATGCGGAGACAGAATGAACCTGAGTCCGTTCTGTCTCCACGATGTGCTATTCACTTAGAACGCGTACTTCAATGATACTTGCAGGAAGCGCGCATCGGGCGTGTTGCTCTGGAAGAAGTTAGGGCCATAGATTTGGCCTCCGCTCGATCCGTTGCTATTGTTGCCGGGGTTGCTGAGGGTTGGATGGTTCAAGAGGTTGAAGGCATCCGCGCGGAACTGCAGGTACTGCTCACGGAAGGTTGCAAAGTTCTTGAACAGCGACATGTTGATGCTGTAGTAGCCGGGGCCGTAGACCGTGTTTGACCGGCCGCCGAGCAATTGGAGCGCCGAAGCCTCATCCGTGACCGGACCATAGAACTGATAGCCGCCGGTACCGGCGGGCGTACCCACCGGTGCGATCGCGTTTCCAGGAAGCGGATTGGCGAAGGCGCAGGGGTTATACCAATGCTCCTTTGTCCTCGTCTTGGCTGCGCACTCCACACCAGGATTGTTGACCTGGTCCGCGACGCCGCCAGCAGCAAAGGGATCGCGGGTCTTGATTGCTCGTGCTCCGCCTCCGGCTGCTGTGCTGATGTCGGGAGAGACCGAAAACGGCGTTCCCGTCTGGGCTGCGAAGGTGAGGCTGGTGGACCAGCCACCAACTGCTTCATCGGCGAGGCGAGAATTGTTGAGGTATTGCTTTCCCTTGCCGAAGGGCAACTGGTAACTGCCGTTGAACGTAACCCTGTGGCGGACGTCGTAGGGCGAGTTGGTGTATTCCTGGCCATAGGGAATGAGCGCCATGTTGCGGTCGCCGACAGCCGTGCTCAGACCGCCCGGATCGCTGTCGTCGGTGAGGTTGTGCGCCCATGTGTAGGTTGCAAGGAAGCTGAGGCCCTTGGACATCCTCTTTTCCAGCTTGGCCTGCAGCGAGTTGTATTCGCTGACGCCGGCAAAGTGAATGATGCCCATGCCGCCCAGGTCGGGGAACGGCTGATACTGCTGCGTGTTGGTGCCCGGAGCGTAGAGACCCATCACCGTGTTGGGGTTGTAGTAGAGCGGTAGATGGCGCGATCCGTTGCCAACATAGCTCAGCGTGCCGGCCATATCGTTGGTGATCTGATGCTGCAACGACAGGTTGTAACTGATGGTGTACGGCGTCTTGATGTTGGGGTCGATGCCAATGAGGCCGGGATTCGAGACGAAGTTCTGCAGGCCGTTGCCAGTCTTTGCCACCAGCCCCGTCTCCAGCGAAATCTGCTCACCGGCGAGGGACGGACAGTTGCCGGCCGAGCAACTCGGAGCGTAGATATACGCCGAGTTCGACCAGGGGAAGTTGCTTCCCAGGTTGGTGTTGCCCTCACTCTGCAGCCCGCCATAGAACAGGCCGATGCCACCACGGACGACGGTCTTTGCCATTGGCTGATAGGCAAAGCCGATGCGGGGAGCGAAATTGAGAGTTTGGGCGTTCGCCAAACGCTCGTTATCCACATACTGGACAGTGACGTTGTCTTTGGCGAGGGTGTCAAGGAATGGCGTGCCGAGATCCACGCTCTTCGACTTTGAGGGAATCTGATAGACGGCGGATCCGGTGCCGATGCCCAGGTTGGTGGCTTGCGTAATGTTGGCCTGGTTCCCGGCTTCCTCCTTGTAGTTCTGGTAGTGGTCGTAGCGCAGGCCCAGGTTGACCGTCAGGGTTTGAGAGATCTTCCAGTCGTCCTGGAAATAGACCGAGTTATACCATTGCGCGTCATTGAAGGGCGGGCTGGTGTAGATGTCGGCAGAGTACATCTGGTCGGCGAGGAAGTCCGCTACGCCGTAACCGGAGTAGCCATTTCCCGGTTGTCCCGTGTAGGTGTTGTTGTAGAAATACTGCCCCAGCGGAGCGGGCGCATACCGGTCGAAGACGCGGATGGCCTGGAAAGACGCACCAATCTTCAGCGAGTGGTTGCCAATGGTTTTGCTCGCGTTATCCAATATCTGATAAACGTTCTGCGCTTCGTCCTGCGTGCCGACGGAGCCCCAGCGGTTGATGCTTCCATCATCGAAATAGCCCAGCGGCAGGCCGCCCAGTCCAGCTCCGAGATCCGGAACTCCACCCAGCCCGAGGGTTGCGGCCAGAGTGTTGTCGTCCGCGTTCGGCTGGTGATAAACGGAGGCGATCCAGTTATAACCGAAACGGAACTCATTGGTGAGGCTCGGCCCGAAGGAGTGGGTCTCGCTCAACATGAAGTTCTTGGCCAGGTTGGTGTCGTTCTTGCCGCCGAAGCCGCTGCCGTCAAGAAGATTTCCCAGCGGAAGCCCGTTGACCTTGATCTCGTGCGCATAGCTGAAGCGCGCGTACATCTGGTCTTTCTGCGTGAGGTTCCAATCAAGACGCTGGTCCCACTGAACGGTATCGTCCGACTGGCCCAGGTTCACGTTGTAGTTGTTGTACGTTTGTCCGGTAACTCCCGCATTCGGAGCGGGATATAACTTGAGGATATTCTGTGCTACGGCGTCGATCTGGCCGGCGCAGAATACATTGTTCTGGTCATTGCAGGACAGCGTTTGCGTGCCGCCTGAATTCGGCTGAAAGAGCTGGGTCGGCTCATTGCGGTTGGTGAGAGTGGGATTCAGTAGCTCGGAGAAGTCTCCCGTGAGCATCCTTGCGGTCGGAACGCTGGTAATGGAGGGATTCGCAATTGAGATGCGATTGGCCTCCATGTCTCCGAAGTAGAAGACGTGGTCTTTCCAAATGGGAACGCCGAGCGTAGCGCCAAACTGGTTCTGGTGGTAAGGTCCCTTCGTCGCCGCGTTCCAGTTCTGCGCGTCCAGGTTGGTGTTGCGCAGATACTCCCACAAGTCGCCGTGGATCTGGTTGCTTCCGGACTTGATGCTGGCATTCAAGACCGCGCCGGCCGAATGGCCGAACTCGGCGCTGTAGTCGCTTGTCTGCAAGTTGAACTCAGCCAGCGCATCGGGCGGAGGGCGCATCACGTAGCTGGAGCCGTTGAGGAAGTCGATGAGGTTGGTGTTGTTGTCGACGCCATCCAGGATGAAGTCGTTCTGCTCGGCGCTCTGGCCGTTGGCGACAAAGTCGCCCGAGCCGCTGCCGCGCGTGTTGCCGAAGGGCGGAGCGACGCCCGCGGTCAGTTGCGCGGTATACACCCAGTTACGCCCATTAAGCGGTGTGTTGTTGATGGTTTCTGAGCTGATGACCTGGCCGACTTCGGCGGTTTGCGACTGGACAAGAGGCTCATTGTCCGCCGAGACGGTGACCTCCTGCATCACAGCGCCCAGGTGCAGGACCAGCATGACATTCAGTCTCTGCTGAATATCCAAATGCAGGTTTTCCTGCACCGTGGTCTGGAAGTTGGGCGCGCTGGCAGTCAGCTTGTAGTTTCCGATTTTGACTGGTGAGAAGACGAAGACACCGCTGCCATTGGAAGTTCGCTCGAGAGCGAAGTCGGTGTCTGTAGCTGTGAGAGTGACCTTCGCACCTTGAATCACCGCGCCCTGATCGTCCTGGACAACACCGGTGATGGCTCCCTGGTCGGTCTGTGCCCGGGCCGCAGGCACAAACAGTGCGAGCATGCCGGCGCAGATCCCGAACCACAAGGCGCGGATTGCAGGTACCTTGGTTCTTTCGACGAAACCATTCAACATTGTTTCGGCCATCCATTCTGGTCCAACGCGTGGGGAAGTGGATCGTTCGACCTCTCCGGCGATGAACTGTAGTTGTTCCGTTAACACTCGACGTAGCGATGAGGTGTGCCCTTCGATCGATGCGTCGCAAGGTTGGGATTTCGCGCGGGAGAGGTATGAGCGCTTATCTGTCACGATTTCGGCGATAGAACTGACAGAGATCACTAATTCCTCATTTATGAGCGCTCAAAAATTGTCCGTCGCTCCTCATAGAGTTGTCAAGCGGTTTTTTTGCTTCCTTGAAAGTCCATGATTTCGGACGGCGCGAGGGCGCTTCCGACGGCATTCCCAATGCCACGAGCCGGAATCGGGCTGGGTGTGGCAAGTGAATGACTCGGGTGTAGATAGGTCTCCGCGCCGGATTTCGCGGGTCGGGGGAATGGCGTGGCGATTTGTCATACCGGGTGGCGATGGAGCGACCAGAGGGCGCTTCGGGGAAGAAGCCAATCCAGTGTGTTCGCCGTCTGCTCGGCAGCCAGCCTCAGCCTTTCAGCGCCGAGGGTTTCTTCTCCCAACTGTCGTACGCGGTTGCCGCGATGCCAACCATCGTTTTATGAATGTATTGCTCGACAATATCGCCCTCACGCTCTTTTATGAAGTCGATGATGCGTTGATACGCCGGGAAGTCCTTTGACCAGAGCGAGGCGCTTTGGCCGCTGACAATCGCCCGGATCCGCACGAACGCAAAAAACGGTGGGAGAATTCTGTAAGAATGCTCCACCAGGTAGGGATTTTCCGATAACCGGCAGAGTTCCAGATGAAATGCCAGATTCGCGTCCAGCAGCACGGCAACATCATCCTTCTCGGCCGAGCGTCGCATCGTATTGAGCGCCTGCTCCAGCTTTGAGGTGTTGCACCCCCTCTCGGCGGCAAGTCTTGCCGCCAGTCCTTCCATGGCTCCGCGCAATTCATAAATCTGCCTTACGTCCTCTGCATCCAGGCTCACCACTCGCGCGCTTCTGCCGAGGGCCTTGGTGACGAAGCCTTCCTTGGCTAAGATGTTGATTGCCTCGCGGATGGAACCTTGCGAGACACCGAGCGATCTTCCCCAGACCCCCTCGACAATCTTCTCGCCAGGCTTCAGCACACCTTTCACAATTTCCGCGCGAAGCCTCTGAGCCAAAGTGTGCTTGAGCAGAATCACGTCGCCGTTCTCGGACCGCTTCGTCTTTCTCATGGGTGCGTCTCATCCGTCCTTACTATCGGTTGCAGGCCTGCCGGTGCGCCTCGCTTTGAACCTGCAATTCTCGCGCGCAGTCCAGTCTGAGTCTGACAATCCATGGACTCACCTTGGGACGGACGCGTGAATGTCCGCGGTTCTGCGTTTGTGGAATTCTATCCAGCCCAGCACAGGAAATTCAAGCGCTTGAATCTTAGCATGACAGAATATGCCTGCGCAGTAGCCCGGAGAAGCCGCAAACGATCCGGGCGCATTCTTTGCTCAAGGAACGGCAGCGACCTTATGCCTGTGCCGGAGCCAACGAACGGAACCAAGATCAAGCGTTGTATCCAGCGGCTTCCCGCCCCCTTGGGAAAGCGGAATCTCAAAGGCAGACTAATTGAGTTTAAGCGCTTATTTTTAAGTTTTCTCTAGAGAATACCCCGATTGCGTGATATAAGAGGAATTTGAGTGTTTATATGCAAGCAAGATCGTCAACTTGGCCTGTCGCCAAGCAGCATCCGGCCAGCCGGTTCAAAGGCGCAGTTGCCCAACGCCCGCTCGGGGTGAAGCAGCGGCTCGGTGGGCACTCCGGAAGCGTACGTTCCCTCTGCCGGCGGGATGCCTGTTTCCCCCGCGTTCGCCCTGACGGCTTTCTGATTTGCTGCAGCAATCCTACAATTGCCCGACAGTTCATTCAGCGCCGCGGTGGAAACTGCTGCCCGGTGCAAGCGATGGGTCGCTCGGAAACGGGTTTCAGGCGGCCAAAGGAATCCTGATATGAAATCGCATCTGAAGATCGCGCTGACCGCCGGGGGCATGTATGACCGCCTGTACGCGCGCATTCCGGAGTTTGAGCGCGCCACCGGCATCACGGTCGTCGTGGAATTCGCCGGCGCTCATCCGGACCTGAACGCACATCTGGCAGCGCTGGACCATGTTCCCTATCACCTGGTGAGCACGCACACCAAGTACGCGCCCTCGCAACTGCGGTTCCTGGCTCCCATCGAGGGCTTCGATACGTCGGACTTCTTTCCCTCGGCACTCGACCTGGCCAAAATCGACGGTAAGCTCTACGGCATCCCGCGCAACATCGACCTGCGCCTGCTGCATTACCGTAGCGACATCATCGAGACACCGCCGGCGACCTGGGACGAGTTGGTCGCGCTGGCCAAGCGAGCCACGCATGCGCCGGAGCAGTATGGATTTGTTTTTACCGGCCTGGAATCCGGCTTGTTTGGGACCTTTTATGAGCTGGCCGAATCCGCCGGGACGCACATTTTTCCTCCGTCGCGGGCGCCTGAAGTGAACAACGACGGCGGGCGCTGGGCGCTCAAAGTGCTGCGCGAGCTTTATTCAAGCGGCGCCGTGCCGGAGGCGATCGCCGGGTGGCGCTACGACGAGGTCCACACGTTTTTCCGCGCCGGAAGTGCGGCGATGGTTTTCGATTGGCCGGGCTACTACGCGTCCTATCGCGATCCGTCGTCGCCGATGCGCGACCTCTTTCAAGTGGCGCGCATGCCCGCGGGCCCGTCCGGCCGCACCTGCTCCTACGCTGGTGCGCACACTTTTGCGCTGACGCAGACGGGCGCGGACTCCGCGGAGGCACACGAACTTCTGCGCTTTCTGACCGCACCGGAACAGCAGGCGATCGAGGCACGGCAGGGCTCGGTTGCGGTGCGGCGGTCGGTCATGTCGGTCCAGCGGCAGGCCATGCAGGGAGATGAGGCCCGCCGCCTTGCGCTGCTCGAGCATTCCGTCGAGCACGACCTTCTCATGCCGCCGAAGCTGAGCTATTACCCGCAAATCGAGAGTATCGTCTGGCGGAATGTGCGCGCCGCCATGATCGGAAACGTGCCGATTGCGGATGCGCTGATGGAAATAGAACGGAAGATCGAGGAGTGTGTCACCAATGCTGCTTGAGAACAAGGTAGTTTTCCTGACCGGGGCGGCCAGCGGAATCGGCCGTGAATGTGCGCTGGCCTGCGCTCGTGAAGGGGCGTCGGTGGTCGTCGCGGATATCGATCCCGATCAGGCGCGCCAGACGGCGTCGGATCTGGGTGCCACGGCGCTGGCCGTGGAATGCGACGTATCCGATGGCCCTTCAGTGGAGCGCGCGGTTGCGGCGGCTGTGGCGCGCTTCGGCCGCATCGACGCCGTGCACAACAACGCAGGCGTTGCATCGCCATCGAAGCCGCTCGATGAGACTTCGGAAGCGGAATGGGACCGGTTGCTGGCGGTAAACCTGAAGAGCATTTTCTGGACAACGCGCGCAGCTTTGCCCGCTCTCAAGTTGAGCCGGGGCGCGATTCTGAATACCGCAAGCATGGTCGGGCTCATCGGGCAGGCCAGCCACGCGGTCTACGCCGCCACCAAAGGCGCAATGATCTCTCTCACCAAGTGCATGGCGCTGGATTACGCGCCTTTCGGCATCCGCGCGAATGCGGTGTGCCCCGCGGGCGTATGGACACCGATGCTGGAGAAATGGGCCGGCGAACAGCCCGATCCGGCCAGTATCCATACGTACCTCGACGAAATTCACGCGCTGGGCTATTGCCCGCACGGCGATGTTATAGGGGACGCCGCCGTGTTTCTGCTATCCGAGCGGGCGCGCTTCATTACCGGATGCATCCTGCCCGTCAGCGGCGGAGCGGAACTGGGGTATAGACGATGAAAGCCGTTACAATTACGCGCGCGGACGCGCAAGACCGCCGCTTTGCCTTACATAGTGGAGCCGGGTCCGATGCGATTCATACGAATGGAGAGTACGCATTCGCGGTTACGCAACTTCATACGGATTGCGGCCTGACCGGTTGCGGCATCACCCTGACCATGGGCAATGGCAACCGCGTAGTGTGCGACGTCATCGATCAACTGACGGCAACGCTTGTCGGACGCGAGATCGAGGAACTCATGGCGGAGTTCGGCGCAGTATCGAAGCGTCTGGCGGACGACCCGGCACTGCGCTGGCTCGGTCCGCACAAGGGCGTGGTTCACCTGGCGCTCGCGTCGGTGGTGAACGCCTGTTTCGATTTGTGGGCGAAGTCGCGCGGCGTGCCTCTGTGGCGCCTCCTGCTCGATCTCACTCCGGCACAAGTGGTCGCGCTGCTCGATCTCAGCTATGTCGAGGATGTGCTGAGCGCGGACGATGCGATTGAAATCCTCCAGCAGAACATCTCCAGCCGGAAGAGCCGCGAAGGCATCCTGCGCACCGGTTATCCAGGCTACGATACGTCGGTCGGCTGGTTCATGTATGAGGACGATCGCGTGCGCAAGAATGTGCAGGTCGCGCTTGGAGCCGGCTTTCGCGCATTCAAATTGAAGGTGGGGTCGCCCGACGGCGAGCGCGACCTGCGCCGCGCCGCCATGCTGCGCGAAATCGCCGGCCTCGATTGCCGCATCATGTTCGACGCCAATCAGCAGTGGCGCCTGTGCGAAGCGGAGCGCATGTGCCACGCGCTGGCTGCCTTCGATCCCTACTGGATCGAGGAGCCGACGCACCCTGACGACATCGAAGCGCATCGCAAATTGGCCACCAGCATTGCCCCGATCAAGTTGGCGCTTGGCGAACACGTGCCCAACCGCGTCATATTCAAGAACTACATGCAGGCCGGAGCCGTCCATTTCGTCCAGGCCGACTGCACCCGTTTGGCGGGCGTGGCGGAGTTTCTCACCGTGAGCCTGATGGCGCGCAAATTCTCGCTGCCGGTGGTGCCGCACGTCGGCGACATGGGACAGATCCATCAGCACCTGGTGCTGTTCAACCACATTGCCATGAACCACGAGGCTATCTTTCTGGAACACATCCACCACTTGCGCCAGTATCTCGTCCATCCGGCATCCATCGAGGACGGCGTGTATCGGACGCCTGAAGCTCCAGGGCTCTCGTGCGATTTGAAAGAGTAACGAAATGCCACTCACGCTCTGGATAGGCCTGCTGCTGACATTGGTCGCAGGCCTGTGCTCCGGCAGTTCCATGCTGCCCATGAAATTCGCGAAACGCTGGCCGTGGGAGAACACGTGGCTGGTGTTCACCGTGGTATCGCTCGCGATTCTTCCCTGGGCGCTGGCTTTCACCCTGCTGCATGACGTCTTCCACGTGTATGCGGCATTGCCGGCCGCCGTGTTCATCGCGCCGTTGGTGTTCGGCTTCGGATGGGGAATCGCGCAGGTGCTGTTCGGCCTCTCGATTGCGCGTCTTGGAATGGCGCTGGGATACGCGATCATCGTCGGACTCGGGGCGCTGCTGGGAACGCTGGTCCCGCTGTTCGTGAAGAATCGCGAAATTGTCGCCACCGGGCGCGGAGCGCTCATCCTCTGCGGCGTCGCCGTCATGGTTCTGGGCATTGCGGTTTCAGCACGAGCAGGCAAGGCGCGCGAAGGCGACATGAAGCAGGGACCAAGCGGAAGTTATGCCGCGGCTTTGGCCATTGCAGTGCTCTGCGGACTGATGGCCCCGATGCTGAACTTCGCGTTCGCATTCGGTCAGGGAATCGCACAGGAAGCAGTGCGGCAGGGAGCATCGCCGCAGGTGGCCGGTTACGCGGTGTGGCCCATCGCCCTGCTGGGCGGGCTGATTCCCAACGCAGCGTATTCGTGCTGGCTGCTTTCACGCAACCGTACATGGAAGCATTTCCGCGGCGCATGGCGTCCGGACGTTTGGTTTGGCTGCCTCATGGGCGTTCTGTGGATGGGCGCGTTCGCCGTTTACGGCGTCAGTTCAGTCTATCTGGGAATCCTTGGAACGTCGGTCGGCTGGGCGCTGTTTCAGATTTTCATGATCATGACCGCGAATCTCTCAGGCGTGCTGACCGGCGAATGGAAAAGCGCGCCAGCGACAGCGAAGCGAGGTCTCTGGGCTGGACTCGTCCTGCTTGCAGCCGCGACGACCATGATCGCCGCGGGCAACCGATAGCGGCGCCTAGTACCGTGACCGCATGATTCGGAAATCTGGATCCAAACAGAATGGGTGCCCCAGGTCTCGTTTTTGAGACCTGGGAAGTACAAATTCTCATGGTCAGAGTCCTAGCGGCTGCCGGCGGCCGAAGCCCTACAATTCCAAGCCAGCAATTGCTCGATTGCCGCGCCGATTTCCTGTTGCCGCGCCGACAGTTCCAACTCTTGTTCTGATGTCATCGGCTGCCGGCTCTTGCCAAATTGAAATCCCCGGCATTGCGTCGCCGCTCGAATGCCCTCAGGAAACGGAAGATCGTCAAGCATGGCGTAAAACAGGGGGTTGAACTTGTATTGAGTTCGCACGGCCCGGTCAAGATTGCCGGAGCGAACGGCTTCGAAGATCGAGCACAGAATTTCCGGCAAGGCATTGCTGCTGCCGACCACACCGCCATTGCATCCAATCGTCAACATGGGCGCAAACACGGCTTCCCAACCGGCAAGGAATGCGAAGTCCGGTCGAGACGGCCGAACCGCCGTGATCATTTTGATCATCGCTCCTACATCCCCGGTCGAGTCTTTGATGCCGATGATCCGCGGGAATTCGGCGAGCTTGCGGAAGGTACTTACATCGATGGGGCTGGCGAATGCGGGGATGTTATACAACACCAGATCGATGGGAGTATGAGCGGCGAGCTCGGCAAAATACGCATAGACGGAGCTAGCATCGAGGCGATAGTAAAACGGCGATACAACCGAGACCGCGCGCGCTCCGTAGTCTGCGTAGGCGGCACATGCGTCGAGGGTCTCGGCGACGTTTGCCTCTCCCACGCCGGCCAGAACCGGGACACGCCCCGCTGCCGCTTCACACACGATCTTGACCACGCGGCGGCGCTCGACTGAAGTCAATCGCGGAAATTCGCCGATCGAGCCGTTGGCATAGACTCCGCGAATGCCTTTGCCAATCAACCATGGGACAAATCGGCGCAACTCACTTTCGTTCACCTTGCCGTTTGCGTCCCACGGCACCAGGAGTGGCGTAAAGACTCCGTTGAAGTCTCCTGAAGCAGGTTTCAATAGGTCTGTCTCTTGGTCAGTCATTGTCTTCTCCATCCCTTATGTGCGATATAAGCGCTCATTATGAGTCAACCATAAGATTCCAAGTAACCCTTGTCAAGTGTACTTTTGCCACAAATCATCTGCAAGAGCGTGGGGCCTAGGCCTTTCTAGTGGGAGCCGACGCACAGTAATGAGCGCTTAAATTTCTACGCTTCGGCTGGCTCAAAAATCGTGATGATCGTCTATCAGCGTGGCGATGGTTTGCGGCACCACAGAGACGGACGCTGCCGCATTCGGCGATGCATTGGCCGCCTCGGTCTGGGCGCGCAGCCGGGCCACGGCCAGCCAGTTGTCCTTGTGCGGCTGATCGGCGATCCACGGCGGAAGGGGCATGCAAAGATAGTCGCCCAGCGCCGCAGCGTACGGCTCGTAAAGGGCGCGCATATCGCGCAGTCTTTCGTAGGAGTGGCCGTCGCGGCAAACGCCGACGCCGCTCTGGCAGAGGAGGTCGAAAAGCCGCTCATAGCGCTCCGGAGCAAGTCTGTCGGGCGCATTGTTGACCGGGGGAAGCGAAAAGATCTGCGCCAGATCGACCATGGCATGGCGCGCCATGGCAAACGTCAACTGGGCCTGGCGCGCCTCGTGGCCTTGCACCTCGGCAATCAGCAGCGCCGAGGCGTCCAGGACGGCGGTCAAAGCGCTAATCCAGCTTTGATTGTTGTGCTGGGACCGGAAGTAGCAGAGCAGCGGGTAGGAGATATGGCTCTCCAGCAGTTCCGCCGACCAACGTTCCCACTCCACCAGCAGCAGCGAGAGCGCGTTCTCCCCGCCCTCATAAGAATGGCGACGCAGCAGTTCCGCGGCTGTCGGTGGAGAGCCGGCCCGCGCATCGAGCAGCGAAATGCTCACCTCACGACGCGAAAACGCACTGTAGAGAACCGGAAAATAGCCCACCACGACAGCCAGCAGGCCCAATCCGGTCCCAGATTCCAGAATGATGATCTCGCGCGCCCATGCGCTGCGCGGAGTTACATCCCCAAGTCCCAGCGTAAAAAGCGTGGTTCCGCTTACATACAGGTCCGATCGAAAGCCGGTCTGCGCCATGGCGTCGTTGAAAGGGCTGCCCAAGGCGTAATACATGAGCGCGAATCCCACCACCATCGCCCCCGCCCACACCGCGAGCAGAAAAATCAGCGACATCGGCCCGTAGTAGCTGAAGACCGACTCCCGTTTGCGCGCATCGCCCAGCCGCTTGGTGAAGAACACCCAAGGGCTCCAGGTAACGCGATAGAAGAGGCGTGTGAGCCTGAAACGGCCTGTCGCGCGGCGCGGCAGAATAATGGTCTGGAAAGCATCGAGCAACACGACAAACAGGCAAGCAACGCCAACAAGAAAAATGGCAATCCGCATCGACCCTCCCGCCTCTGGCCAGCGCCGACCCGTTCTTCGCGCCCCGCCAATTCACTTTATCCTAGGGCAAAACCGGGGATCCTGTGTTCTGTTTATTTTCGCTTACGACCGCTGCTCGATTCGCCCCACGGACGAAAGCCAGTCCGCGGGGCCCCGGTCACGTTGGTCGCGCCGGATCGCGCATCCTGAAGCTCCCGCGCGGTGACCAGTTATACGCGGATTCGCGGTCGCATCGACTTGAGTGCTATCGCCTGGAAATATCTCGTCTCCGGGTGTGCTATAGCCGGATCGACTTGTTACACCACAAACATCGCTACGCCGGCAACGAACATGGCGATTGTGGTGACTGCTACGACGACCCATCCGAGCCGCGAGCTCGGTTGACCTTGCATGAGTTTCTTGTCGGAAGCAACAATCAGGATGGCTACCAGAAGGAAGGGCGCCAGCAATCCATTGATAACGGCCGTCCAGTAGAGCGCCTTCACCGGGTTGATGCCGAAGAAGTCCAGGCCGACGCCGGCTCCTGTTGAGGTCAGAATCAGGGCGTAGAACCAGCGTGCCTGATGCAGCTTTTTGTTCAGTCCCTGGCGCCAGCCGAGAGTCTCTGCAAACGCGTATGCTGTGGATCCAGCCAGCGTGGGGATGGCAAGAAACCCAACGCCGACGACACCCAGAGTAAAAAGAGTGGCAGCGAAATTTCCGGCAAAGGGCCGGAGCGCCTCGGCGGCCTGACGTGCCGTCTCGATGTGCGTAATGCCATGCCGGTTGAGGGTGAGGGCGGTGGTCAGGATGATAAAGAACATGACCATGTTGGAGAAGAACGCGCCAACGCCAACGTCGATGTTTCTCAGGCCCAGTTCCTCGGAGCTGGCGCCCTTCCGCGAAGCCAGCGTGCTCTGGCCTGCCGATTTTTCCTCTTCCACTTCTTCACTCGCCTGCCAGAAAAAGAGATAGGGGCTGATGGTCGTTCCGAGAATTGCCACCAGCGTGGCCCATGCATCTCTGCCGTGCGGCATCGAAGGAACCAGCGTGTCGCGCAGCACCTGGTTCCAATCGGCCCCGACTACAAACGCGGTTACGGGATAGGCGATGAGCACAAGCACAAGCCACTTGAGCACAGCGGCAATCTGGCGATATTGCAGCCGAACCGTTGCCCAGGAAATAAGCAGCGCAAACGCAATGACAAACCAGTGGGAGTTGATCCCTGAAAGCATCGCAGCGGCATCAGCCATGCCGGCAAGGTCTGCCGCGATGTTGATTGTGTTCGCGGTCAAAAGAGCGAAGACAAAAACGATCAATAGCCATCGTGGAAACCGCAGCTTGAAGTTTCCAGCCAGGCCTTGTCCCGTGACCTTGCCGATGCGGGCGCACATCATCTGAACCGCCGACATTAGCGGCCAGGTCAGCAGCGCGGTCCACAAGAGTTTGGTTCCGAGTTGCGCGCCGGCGACAGAATAGGTAGCGATGCCCGAGGGGTCATCGTCAGCGGCCCCGGTGATGATGCCGGGACCGAGCGACTTCAGCAGCGATCGGATCCATCGCGTTGGAGTGGTCGTCGACATGAGAAGAAGTTATTGCGCCGGCTGTATGACCAAATCGTCAGCCAGTTTGAAGTGAATGATCGACTCGGCAGGTATTTCAAAATCCCGGTTGCCCGTCAATCCAGCAACGGCCGTTCCTGCGCCTCCACCTGCCAGGCCGCCGACCACAAGTCCTGTGCCGCCGGTAGCCAGTCCGCCCACCAGCATGCCCAACCCTGCGCCGCCGCCGATCAAGGCCGCCGAGCGTCGGCCTTTACCTTTCTTGCTGCGCGTCAAGTCCCGCGTCGACAGCGGATACTCTTTTCCGTTCAGCGTCAGTGCGGTCAGCCGCAATTCCAGCAGCGATCTGCCTTTGAAGTGTCCACGCCGGTGCGACACATCCACCACGCCGCCTACCCGCGCGCCCTTGGGCACCAGCACAGTGTTGTCGCCGTCCAGCACCAGGTCAACGATCTCGCCCGTAAATCTGTCCCCAGCGCGGCTTGTCTTTACGCTGAGGTGCTGGTCAATCCGAATGGCCAGCGTCGTGCCCGCGGGGATGGTCGCATTCACCGGCACCACCGGCGGAAGAGGCACCGCAGAAACCTTTGGCTCCGACTGTGGCTGAACTGGTGTTCCAGGCACGGGAGGCGTTACCACCGTCGTAGTCGCTTCACTTGTTTGCCCGGTCGCTGGCGGTTGCACCACTGTCGTTGTTGTCGTGCCGTTCTTGTCGACGGACACCACCTGCTGCGCCTGCCCGGTTGCTGCCGCCTGCTTCTTCGCCTGATCCAGCGCCCGTTCCTGCCTGGATGTGCATCCGGAAAGCATCGCTGCAACAATCACCAGAACCAGCACCGGCATCCGCCCAGTGCGCACCATCGAGCCTGAAATCAACATTGCAGAACCTCTTTCGGGCATGATTCCATGCCGGTGCAGAATGACCCACGGCCGGATTTGACCGTGCGGGACCTCTGCGTCAGTGGTCCTCCCCAAGATACGCATACCTTGAGAAAGACCAATTCAATCAAATGCATCTTGGCTGCCCTGCACGTTATCCGCGCTTCTCTGCGAGGGCTTGTGGCGCCGCCCGCCTCATAGCCTGCACTACCTGTCCACGCTGTGATCCGTATCCACGGCAGAGCATTCCAGTTCCACTTCCATGCGCGTCTCGTGTTTCACTTCGGATTCTTCGTTGGCATCGCGGACCACATCTTTCGCCAGACCCCAGGCATTCTCGACCTTGCCCTTCACCTGCTGCACCATGCCTTCGACTTGCAGTTTGGTATTGCCGGTCAACTCGCCCGCTTTGCGTTTTACGCCGCCGGCCACCTCATCCATCGTTCCGATTACCCGATCCCTATTCATAAGTCCACCTCCGTGGATTCAATTTCTTCGGCTGATTGAGGCGCTGGACTACCGTCCGAGTGCCTCGGCCTGAGCTTTGGGGAAGGCGGCCGAAATCAGCAGGGCGACGCCAGCGGCCAATGCAAAGCACATAAGTCTATTCATAACTTCTCCTAACACTCGTTGCGACTTGGGCTGCCTGCCCCAACATTATCCAGATTAAGAGCTGGAATCATCATGGTCTGAGCAGTTTAGATCAGGTCAGGGGTCGCTTCTTATACTGAGCGTTCTTGCTCAGACGGATCGATCCAGCCCCTCTAGTGTAAGAAATACCTTGTGCGCCTCAGTGCGCGGAAGTAAGTGACGCTGCGCATGGGTAGAAAATGGTGAGACACATGAAGAAGCTTATGACATTGGCAGCATTACTCAGCTTGACGACCATCGGCTGGGCTGGATCCGGACGCGAAGCAACCTATGACCGGCTGGATCATGCAGGCAAAGTGCTGCACGAGATCATGGCTGCGCCCGATAAAGGCATTCCGGAAGAGGTTCTGGAGCACGCAAAGTGCGTCGCCGTTGTGCCGCACCTGCTCAAGGGCGGCTTCGTGTTTGGCGCGGAAAATGGCAGAGGCGTGGCCACCTGCCGCACCGAAAACGGATGGAGCGCTCCTTCCTTCTTTACCATCACTGGCGGCAGTTGGGGATTACAGATCGGCGTCGAGGGCGTGGATCTGGTCCTGATCATCCAGAACGACAGCGGAATGCAGCGGCTGATCGGCAGCAAGTTCGAGCTTGGCGCGGACGCATCTGCGGCAGCCGGGCCGGTTGGGCGCCATGCTTCAGCCGATACCGATTGGAAGCTGAATACCGAGATCCTGACTTACTCGCGGGCCAGGGGCGCTTTTGCCGGACTTACTCTGAACGGTGCTGCGATTCGCCGCGACGACGATTCCACAGAGGCCGTCTACGGCCGTGAGATCTCTACACGCAGCATTCTGCAAGGCGAGGTAGCCGTGCCAGAGGCGGCTCACTCTTTCCTCGACGCAGTCCGGGACGCGAAAATTCAGGCTGTTGCCTCCAACTAGGGACCCGATGTGTAAGCTCGTGGGCGCTTGAGACCGGTTTTCGGCTTCGGGCGCCCGTGGTGCGAAGACCATGCATCTGCTTTGGATCGTATTGGTAATTGATCTGGTTCTCTGGTGCCTGGGCTGCTGAAAGATCGACAAGTTACTCGCAAGGCAGCGAGGCCCGTTCAGCGTGAGCAGGTCATTGCTCGACGTGAAGTGCACAACCACACCACGCTTTCTTATCGGCGCCAACTTATACCTTATTGAGCCGGACTTAAACGTGATCTATAAACCGACAGCTCCAATCATCTGCGCGCAGATTTGCCCCATCTCCAATATCAAGCGTGTTTGCTCCCCATGCTCTTCGCCCGGCGCCCGTAAGCCCTCGGGCATTGGCCGGCAAATAGGGTATCCGCCTGTTGCAAGACGTCTTCAATGCTCTCCCGTTGATTTCCGAATACTGTGATCCCGATGCTGGCAGTCATGATGCATTCGTGACCGGCAAGCAGGCGCCGTCCACATCCATGGGCGCAGCATAGACTTCGACATCGCGTTCTTCACCGGAGGCGAGACGGTGACGAAAATTGAAAAGGCTGCATTCCTTGCGCGCTGCCCGCTGAAGTTCAGAAGCAATATCGCCGGATGGAAGCCTATTGATCCGGCTTATCAACATTCCCGCGAGTTGTTCCCGTTCATAGCCGTAATAGGCTGAAGCCGCCAGATTGGCAGCCACGATCGTTCCGCTGCACGGATCGACAAGCACCATGACCGAGTTGTTTTCCTCGAAAAAACGGCGAAAACGAGTCTCACTTTCAGCTAACGCGCGCGCGGTCCGCTTGCGTTCGGTGATGTCGCGCGCCGCAAGGTAAAGCACCGGTCCGCCGCCCAGTTTCAATGAGCGCCCAGTCACTTCAACGTCGATCACACTGCCGTCTTTGCGCCGATAGCGGGCTTCGAACGTTTGAGACTCGGGCCGATCGAACAGCTCGGCGACAAACCCGGCAAGTTCGGCAGGTGAAAAGCCCGCGTCCCATTGCGTGACATTCATGCCAATAACTTCTGCCCGGTTGTATCCCAGCATGTGGCAAAAAGAGTCACTGGCCTCTACGGCATTACCCTCAATGTCGAGGATGAGGATGCCGTCGCTTGCGTGCTGCAGAAACCATCGGTTGCTTTTGCGGGATTTCGCAACCAGGTCGTCCTGTCTGTCCATCTCGCCATTCACCAGGTCAGTGTTGTACCAGGAGGGGCTCCTCGAGAAATGGATTCCCACGTACGCCAAGGCGGAGCCTGTTAGCGCATGACTTTATTGATTAAATGGTAATTACCCCGATGTTACCGTTCTTTCCAAGCCACAGACTATTGCTGGCGTATGCCGGTTCAATTCCGCGCCAGACTTCTACCCTCCGGGGATAGGCTTCGGCCAGCCTTCCAAGATACGTCTGTGATTTCCGGCACTCAAGTTTGATGCGATGCTAGATCATTGGGTAACAATAACGAAATAAATATAGATATGTCCTGAAATGCAAAATGGAAGTGCCGATAGTAGTTCGAGGGCATAGGACAATCATTTGATTGTCTTTAGTTCATTTGCCTTTTAGTTTCTCGATTGGAACAACCGGGGCGGAGAATCGCTTCGGCGTTTTGCATGCCTGCGGCATGTGAACGGTGCAAGCGTACAGATCCGTAGCAGTAGCAATCCTGTATGCCGAATGCCGTGCTTGCGGAAGGAACTGGTCTTGTCTGTAGTTCAGGAAGAAAGCCAAGAACTGAGCGTGATTCGCCTTGGTGGCTCTGTCGGTATCGCTTCAGCGGCGGAGCTGAAGAAGCTTCTGCTTCAGGCGCTGGGGTCCGGAAAGGAAGTGCGAGTTTCACTGGAGAGCGCCACCGATCTGGATGTGACTGCCGTGCAGTTGCTCTGGGCCGCCGGATGCGAAGCAAAAAGGCCAGGCGCAAGGTTCACGTTCATAGAAGCTATGCCGGAGGAAATATCCATTGCTCTCGGCGATGCAGGTTTTGAAAAAGTTTCTCTTTCCAAGTAAGCCAGCAGGTAGAAATGCCGTCAAATGCGAATAACATTGACCGCTTCAAGCAAAGCTTCCGCGAAGAAGCTCGCGAGATTCTTGTGGAACTGGAATCCGCCCTTCTGGAGCTGAACGGGAATCCGGAAGACCTGGAGTTAGTTGGGCGTGTCTTCCGCTCCCTGCATACCCTCAAAGGCTCGGGAGCCATGTTCGGGTTTGACGAACTGGCCGCGTTCACGCACCACCTGGAAACGGCCTTTGACGAAGTGCGCAACGGGCGGCTGAAGATTGACTCGGAACTGGTCGATCTGACCCTCGCTGCTCTCGATCAGATCAAGGCGATGCTGGAGGAGGACTCCGGCAATGCAGCGGCGGACAGCGGCGCCTGTGCGGAAATCCTGGCCAAGGTTCGGCAGATGACGGGAACGGCAGAAAGCCACCCGGCCGGGCCAGTGCCGGAGCAGGCTTCCCCCGCAGACGAGAGTGGCGCAACATGCGACTGGCAAATCCGTTTTGCTCCCGGGCCTGAGTTGATGCTGAAAGGCACTGACCCCCTATTATTGTTGCGCGAGTTGAAGCAGATGGGAGACTTGCGCATCGTGGCCAGCATGGCGGCTGTTCCGCCTCTGGGCGAGTTGGAGCCGGAGCGCTGCTATATCAGTTGGGAGATGGTTCTCAGCACCGCTGCCGGGCGGGATGCGATTCGGGATGTGTTCATTTTTGTCGAGGACAGTTGTGAGCTGAGCATTGAGTCGGCCTCCAGTCCTGCGCCGTCCGCGGCGGCATGCACACCTGATGTGACGGCCAAGGCGCTCGAAGAGCAGCGCGCCTTATCCGGTGGCCGTCGCATCTACGACAAGCCAAGCAACGCATCGAGCCTGCGCGTTCCGGCCGCCAAGCTGGACCAGTTCGTCGACCTGGTGGGTGAACTGGTCACGGTGCAGGCCCGGCTGAGCGAGATTGCCACGCGCCGCGACGATCTGGAAATTACAGAGGTGTCGGAAGAGATCGAGCGGCTGACCTCATCCTTGCGCGAGAACTCGATGAACATCCGCATGACGCCCATTCGGGCCACTTTCGAAAAATTCCGCCGGCTGGTTCACGACCTGGCGCGGGATCTGGATAAGGATGTGGAGCTGACCATCGAGGGTGCGGATACAGAGTTGGACAAGACGGTCATCGACCGGTTGAGCGATCCGCTGATGCACCTGATTCGCAACAGCATGGACCACGGCATCGAGCCAGGGGATGTTCGCGCCGCAGATGGCAAGCGCCCCACAGCGACCATCCGGCTTTCCGCGCGGCACTCGGGCGCAAGCGTGCTGGTTGAGGTATCCGATGACGGCGGCGGCATTGATGTGGACGCTGTTCGCAATCGGGCAATCGAGAAAGGTCTGATTGCCGCAGACGCCGTGCTTACTGAGGCCGAGATCTTCGCTCTCCTCTTTGAGCCTGGCTTTTCCACGGCCAAGCAGGTGACTGATATTTCCGGTCGCGGGGTGGGGATGGATGTGGTCCGGCAGAGCGTTGAGAGCCTGCGCGGAACCATCGACGTGGCCAGCAAGCGCGGTCAGGGTACCAGCGTGACGCTGCGCCTGCCCCTCACCCTGGCCATCATCGACGGACTGCTGGTGAAAATTGGAAATGCAAATTTTGTAATGCCGTTGGCGAACACGCTGGAATGCATCGAGCTCACGCGAGAGGACGTTGCGAAGGCCAACGGCAGGCATGTTGCCGAAGTGCGCGGGGAGATCCTGCCCTACATCCGCTTGCGGGAATACTTCAATATCCACTCGGAACGGCCGGAGATCGAACAGATCATGGTGGTCGAGACCGAGGAGGGGCGCTACGGATTTGTCGTGGATCAGGTGTTGGGGGATCACCAGACGGTCATCAAGAACCTGGGCCGATTTTACCGCCATGTGAAGTTTGTCTCCGGTGCCACCATCCTCGGCAACGGAACCGTGGCACTGATCCTCGATCCTCACCGGCTGGTGAAGGACGCGCTCCATGCCAACACCAGGGGGGCACGCGGACATTCCGTGGCGGTCACCGGGAGCAGGCGGCCAAAGGGCGATTAGCCTGAAAAACGACCCATCCTCAAAAAGTTTCCAGGATTCCCTGGGTGCTGGAGAGTGTGCCAGCGCCTGATTACAACGATTGAACCAGCTGATTCTTGTGCTTCTCGCGTTCCGGACCTCTGGGCGAACGGATGGATGAGAACCAATTCAAGTGAAAGGTAAGGGCGGATTTCATGCCGAAGAAAAAGATGGCAGGTGAAGGCCGGAAGTCGAAGGGCGCCGGCAAGGATCATGGCGCAAAAAAACATGGAGAGACGGGCCGTTTGAGCGGTGCCGGAACGATTGAAAAGGACGACGCGTTGCCTGTATTGCAGGAGATCATGCGCCTGGTGGACGCGGCAAAGGATGGTCGTCTCTCCGAACGCGGCAAGGCAACACTGTTCGACGGCGTCCATCGCGAAATGATTGAGGGCGTCAACGAAATGCTCGATGCGGTTCTTCTGCCTATTGGCGAGAGCAATCGCGTGTTGGCCGAAATTTCGAACGGCAAGATCGACGAGAGGATTACCCATACCTACAAGGGCGATCACGAAAAGTTGAAGCAGGCTGTCAATAAGGTCGCTGAAGTCCTGCAGTCACTGGAGAAGATGTTGGCGCGGCTGGCCAATGCCGCGCAGGAAGGGAACCTGGCCGAGCGCGGCCATTCGGAGCAGTTTCAGGGCGCTTATGCCGAGATTGTCCGTGGCGTGAATACCATGCTGGACGCCATCCTTCTGCCCGTGGACGAGGCGAATCGCATCCTTGTACAGATTGCTGCGGGCAAAATCGACGAAGTGATTGTGCAAACGTACAAAGGCGATCACGAAAAAATGAAACAGGCCGTCAACAAGGTCGCCGAAGTTCTGCAGATGCTGGAGAACATGCTCGGGCGGCTGACCGGTGCGGTCCAGGATGGAAGACTGACCGAGCGCGGCAAGCCGGAGCTGGTGCAAGGCGCCTATGCCGAGATCGTGCGCGGCGTCAATGCTGTTTTGGATGCGGTGATCGGTCCGCTGAACGTGGCCGCCCATCATATTGAGCAGATCAGCAAGGGAGATATCCCACCGGTGAACACCGACACCTACCACGGCGATTTCAACACCCTCAAGAACAATATGAACGCGCTGATCGTGGCCATGAACGACATCACGGCGGACGCCGAGGAGATCGCCAACGGCAACCTTATGGTGGAGGTTAGGGAGCGCTCTCCGCAAGACAAACTGATGCATGCATTGGCCGGGATGGTCGACGGACTGACCCGGACGGTATCGGATATTCGTTCGATTGCCGGCGAGGTGTCGGCGGCCAGCCAGTCCATCGCGACGGCTTCGATCCAGGTATCGAAGGGCGCCAGCAGCCAGGCGGCGGCGGC
>Ga0181520_10000791_pt1 | contig 68373 bp, 66 predicted proteins | sample PEATcosm2014_Bin_29_FD_132451 | JGI IMG/M metagenome (GOLD analysis project Ga0181520, IMG submission 132451) | Peatland microbial communities from MTU Mesocosm Facility, Houghton, MI, USA - PEATcosm2014_Bin02_30_metaG | ecosystem: Environmental > Terrestrial > Soil > Wetlands > Peat | place...
AAGAGGGCCTACATGATCTACGACAGGAGCATTCTCGTCGAGGACCACAGGAGGATAGAGCCCAAGAAGTTCGGAGGCTACAAGGCGAGGGCAAGGAACCAGACCTCATACAGATGATGTTGATACTATGATGATACCAGTAAGATGCTTCTCATGCGGCCAGGTAATTGCCGACAAATGGGAGGAATACGACAAGAGGATCAACAAGCAGAAGGAGGATCCGAAGAAGGTCTTGGACGAGCTCGGCGTCAAGCGCTATTGTTGCAGAAGGATGCTCATAGGCCACGTCGACCTGATAGACGAGATAATAAACTACAGCAGGAGATAAAGCCAAGGTATAAATAACCTAAAAGAGAAGGATTTTGCCAAGGGGTCGTCTGCTAGTCTGGTTAGGCTCTGTCCTTAGGGAGGACATGACCCGAGTTCAAAAGGCAAATACCTGAAAATCTCGGCGACCCCGACTGCAATATAATGTGATTGAATGACAGCGACTACAACACCGACTGAAATGCTCATCGACCAGTCATTATATCTAGAGGTAGGAATACACATAGGCACGAAGGTGAAGACCCCGGGAATGAAGAGGTTCATCTACAAGGTGAGGGAAGACAGTCTTTATCTATTGGACCTTGCAACAATTGACCAGAGGATAAAGCTCGCGGCGAAGACGCTCGCAAGGTACAATCCAAAGGAGATAGTGGTAACCGCATCGAGAATTTATTCTGTAGCGGCGGCGGCAAAGTTCGCAGAGATCACCGGAGCACAGATAATGACAGGAAGGGTGATGCCAGGAATATTCACAAATCCCAACAGGAAGGACTTCATGGAGCCGGAGGTTCTCCTCATAAGCGACAACAGGAACGAGCGACAGGCGGTAAAGGAGGCAAACAAGACAAACATACCGATAATCGCGCTCTGCGACACTGACAACTGGATAAAGTTCGTTGATCTAGTAATACCCTGCAACAACAAGGGGAGGAGGTCGCTAGCGCTCATATACTTCCTCCTGGCCAGGGAGTTCATGAAAGAGAAAGGTTTAATAAAAGATAATGCTGAGTTTCAGTACAAGATCTCCGACTTCGAGGCGAAGGTGGAGATGAAGGCGAGATGATTGTTTTCAGTTCAGGAAACCGCTAAACCGAAAAAACTTCAGGTCGCAATAGATTTTCTCTCTTCCTATGGCATAGCCATACTCATAGTTCTCATAGCCGTGGCGATAGCATACCAGGTCAGCATAGGCACCACCAACCTCTTCTCGTCGCAATGCACAGCCAATCCCGGATTCTCCTGCGGCTACTACAGCATAAACAACAAAGGCGTACTGACGCTGGGCCTTGCGCAGGCGACAGGAGCGGCGATAATAGTGAACGGCGTGGCGTGCTCCACCCAGGCAACCAGCAAAGGCCTTCCCGCATACGGCAACCTTTATGTTACAAGCGCCTTCAATTACTATCCATATCCCTATTCTCCGTATCCTGGGGTGACGGTACCGAGCGGCGGACAGAAAAACTTTGATCTTTACTGCTACGGACCGACAGGAATAGAAACGACACCTTCGGCCGGAAGCTCGTTTGTAGGCTACGTCTGGATCAACTACACAATCCAAAATACAAAAATACAGAGCACGCAGCAGATTGCAGCAGTCAGCCTCGAATCCATCTCCAACGGCATCGTATCAGGAGCAATACCTGTATACTCATTAACGGAGAACACAATACCCCCAGGTGCAGGAACCGTTTCACCTGGCAGCGGAAACTTCCTCTCTGGGAATATAATATCACTTTCCCAGACTGCAAACTCGGGATATGGATTCGTTTCATGGACCTGCACCGGCGCAGGTTGCTATTCAGGAACAAACCCGATTCCAAATCTCTTCATCCTCTCCAACACGGTCGAGACCGCCACATTCAATGTAATATACACCTTCACTGAGAACGCAGTTCCTCCTACATACGGAACTGCTTTGCCTGGCAATGGCAACTATATCTCCGGAAACATGATCTCAATATCTGCAACACCAATCGGCAACAATGTCTTTGCAAGCTGGACCTGCACCGGAACCGGCTGCTACAGCGGTCCAAGTTCCTCATACACATTTGCCATAGCAAGCAATACTGTAGAGACAGCAAACTTCCAACCACCTCCAACATACACCTTCACTGAGAATGCATTTCCTTCTGGAGGAGGTACCCTCGGCGGCTCTGGCAATGGCAACTACGTTTCCGGAAACTTGATCTCATTCTCCGAGACTCCAAATTCCGGTTATACCTTCACCAGCTGGACCTGCACCGGAACCGGCTGCTACTCAGGAACAAATACAGTCGCGAACATCATAATTGCATCAAACACAGTCGAGACAGCAAACTTCCAATGCGGTGGAAGTTTCATCTTCAACACGGCAGGCAGCAACACCCTTACGGTTCCATCAGGCTGCAACGGAGCAACCCTCCAGCTCTGGGGCGCCGGCGGGGGCGGCGGCAACGTTTACGCCGGAGCTGGCAGCGGTTACATAACAGGCGCTATGCCTGTAATACCAGGGAGCACCCTTTATATTTATGTCGGCGGCGCCGGCACCTACAGTGGAGCTGCAGGCACCAACGGCGGCGGCGCAGGTGAATATAGCGGCGCCAGCGGCAACGGCGGCGCCGGCGGCTGCTCAGCAGTCAGCACTTCAGGCGGCACATGGAACAGCGTAAGCCTGAATGCCAATATATTCATAGTAGCAGCCGGCGGTGGACAAGGCGGCGCCAGCGGAGTAGGCGGTGCCGGAGGAGGCACAATCGGCTCCAACGGAGCAGGTTCCTCCTACGGTTCTGGAGGCACCCAGTCCGCCGGCGGTGCCTCGACCGTAATTTCTGGTTCTGCATTCCAAGGAGGCAACGGTAACAACGACTGGGGCGCCGGCGGCTGCGGCTACTACGGCGGCGGCAGCGCCAACGGCGGCGGAGGAGGCGGAGGCTCCAGCTGGTACAATACCGGTGCTGTTTCCAGTGTAACCGACACAGGAGGCAGCGGCCAGAATGCGGGCAATCCTTCGGGAACCATAGGTAAAGGCGGTGCAGTCTCCGGAAACGGCAACGCAGGAGAAGTCATTGTGACATGGATAGCCGCTCCAGCAAATGCTGCCACATATTCATTCACAGACAACGCAGTGCCTTCTTCGGAAGGAACTGTTTCTTCAAGCAGCGGCAATTATCTCTCTGGAAGTGTTGTTCCATTCTCTGCAACTCCAAATGCCGGCTACGCTTTCGCCAGTTGGAGCTGCTCTGGAACAGGCTGCTATTCAGGACCCAATGCAGTTGCAAATGTTGTAATAACATCAAACACAGTCGAGACAGCAAACTTCCAATGCGGTGGAAGTTTCATCTTCAGCACCGCAGGCAGCAACACCTTTACACTTCCAGCAACCTGCGGCCATGCAAACCTCCAACTTTGGGGAGCCGGCGGGGGCAGCTATCCTGGGTCCAACGGCGCAGGCGGCGGTTACATAACGGGGAATATAGCAGTAACGCCTGGAAACATTCTTTATATTTATGTCGGCGGCGCCGGCGGAGGCTATCTTAGCGGCGGTCCAGGCACCAACGGCGGCGGCGCCGGCGCAGAAGGCGCCGGAGGATGTTCTGCGGTCAGTACTTCTAGTGGAACATGGAACTCGGTAGGACTTAATGCAAACATACTAATAGTTGCTGCAGGAGGTGCAGGAGGATCAGGTTACGGCTCTATCAACGGCGCAGGCGGCGGCACAACCGGCTCAAACGGAGGAACAGGACACGGAGGAACACAGTCTGCTGGAGGCACAGCGGGTTCAGGCGGCGTTGCGGGTTCCGCATGGCAAGGCGGCAGCAGCAGCATCTACGGCGGCGGCGGCTGCGGCTACTTCGGTGGTGGCTCCGGCAATAACGGCGGCGGCGGCGGAGGAGGCTCCAGCTGGTACAGCACCAGTATTGTTTCCAGCGTAACTGATCTAGGGGGCAACGGAATAAATCCTGGAGGAAATACTGTAAGTGGATACTCTGCCCCTGTAGGGCAAGGTGGTGCAGGCACTGGAAACGGCAACTCAGGAGAAGTGATAATCACATCACAAAACTGATCCCTTACTAACTTCCCTTTTCCTTTCGCATTTTTGCCTTCTATAAATCGAGGCGATATCTTAAATTCATCAAGCGATCCGAAGTTGTTGTTAACGCTCACGAACGTTATGTTTGCAACCAAACTCATTTCGAAGAGCTCTCCAACTCCAATGTCACCTCCTTTCTACTCGTCATCTCAAAACACCTTCCCGATCTATAGGAGAACCGGCTTATGACTGATTCCTGCTAGGTATATAAAGTTTCTTCCCGTTAATACTACGTTTGGTGTATTTATGGCTACTAACCATGAGCGGCCTTTCGACCTGCTCAACAAGGCGATAGGACAGCAGGTGCTGATAAGGCTGAAGAACGGGACTGATCTCAGGGGCAAGGTCCAGTCTTTCGACGTCCACATGAACATAGTCCTGGAGAACTGTGAGGAATTGGACGAATCAGGAAGCGTCAAGACCAAGCTCGGCGTGATGCTGCTCAGGGGAGGAAACATCCTCTTCGTCTCGCCAGCATAGTCCTCAGATACCAATCTTTTTGTATCTTTACATGGGAATATACTGACAGATGGGCTTGTAGCGCAACGGCAGCGCGCCTGCATGGCATGCAGGAGGTTGCGGGTTCAAAATAAACTTCTTGGAAAAATTCATCAAGAAGTTAATGAAAATCCCGCCAAGTCCATCTTATTTCACTATTCATCACAAAAAGGCTCAGATCATTTCCTAACATATATTACCTGCTCAAATTCCTTGTAATCCTTCTTTCTCTCAACGGTCCATTCATCCGCTTTAAATTTTGGGAAAAAAACATTACCTAGATAATCTTTCTTAATATACGATAAGTACATTTTATCTGCAAGATCTATTGCTTGTGCAAAAATCTCCCCCCCTCCAATTATAAATATCTTCCTTCCATAGGACTGAGCCTTTTTTAATGCGTCTTCCAAGTTCCTACAGACATCGGCATCATCTATCCTATCAATTGTCCTGGTCACAACTATGGTCTTCCTTTTTTTAAGCACTCCTGTCTCCTCAAAGGTCTTCCTGCCCATTATCAAAGTGGATCCTACTGTCGTTTTTTTGAAAAGAGCGGTTTCTTCTGGGATATGCCATATCATCCTTCCATCATTACCCATCACTCTTTTCTTAGTCATTGCTGCAATTAATGAAATTATAAAATCTACCTCACAGAATCTTCAAGCCATTTTAGATAAGTCTTATTTCCTTTGTTAACCTTAAAAGACAGCAATTCAGGAATCGAATATTTGTGAATTTTCTTCATTTCGTTTTCAATTTTACTGAAGTGTATATCCTTTGTCTTTATGAAGCATATCCACTCTTTTGTTTTTTTGAGTTTGCCTCTCCACTTAAAAGTGCTTTGCACAGGACCAATAATCTGAACACATCCTGCAAGTTCCTTTTCTATCAACGTATCTGCAATTCTTTCCGCGTTCTTTTTATCTGAAGTTGTAGTTATAATCTGAATAAAGCCAGCCATTTCAATCAGTTAACATAGTTGTTTTATATTATTAATATCTTATTATCCTGTAGATCTTATGCCTGTCATAGGCCTTGAAAGCAGCGCCCACACCTTCGGAGTCGGCATTGTCGACAACGGCAAAGTCATCGCCAATGAGAAAGCCATGTATAAAATAGGCACAACCGGAATGATTCCTGCCAAAGTAGCAGAATTTCACATAGACAACTCAGAAGAGGTAATAAGTAGAGCTATTGCTGCGGCAGGAATAAGCGCAAGCGAAATCGAAGGCATTGGATATACTATGGGACCAGGCCTTGGCCCCTGTCTCCAGGTCGCCCAACTCTCTGCAAAGATGCTTGCTAAGAAACTTGATTTGAAAATAGCGGCAGTTAACCACTGCGTTGCCCATGCGGAGATAACAAGGCACTATGGCAAACTCAAGGATCCGATAATGCTATATGTGAGTGGTGGGAATTCCCAGATACTTACGATTGAGGATAAGCCTTTTAGACATTATTCTGTTGCAGGAGAGACCTTTGACATAGGAATCGGCAACATGCTTGACTCCTTCGCAAGAAATCTCAAACTCAATCCCGCTTGGGGCTCAAGCATAGAAAAACATTCAAAAGGAGGGAAGTATTTGCAACTTCCTTATACTGTAAAAGGTATGGATTTCTCATTTACAGGACTTCTGACCAGGGCCACAGAACTGATAGGGAAGAATGACATAGCAGACCTTTGTTTTTCACTACAGGAAACCGCGTTTTCTGCGCTCTGCGAAGCGACAGAACGCGCCATGCTTCTCAAAAACAAAAGGGAAATAGGCATATGCGGAGGAGTTGCCCAAAACAAGAGACTCCGCTCAATGCTCAATCAAGTGGCAATCGAACATAAAAGCAGATTCAGTTATGCTCCGGACGAATTCAATGCGGATAACGGTGCGATGATAGCGTTTGTTGCTGAGAGAATGTTGGAGGACGGAATGTCTACGCCAATCAATAAATGCGAAATAAAACAAAGATACAGGGCGGATACGGCAAGGTTGCCTAGGGATTAAGATGATTCAAATAAACGAAGGAGCAGAGGCCAAGATCTACAAAACTGAGATATTAGGCAAAGAGATGGTGCTCAAACGCAGAGAGACCAAGAAATACCGAGTAAAGGAGTTAGATGAAAAACTGAGGAAGGAACGAACCAGAACGGAAGCGAGGATAATAACAAGACTCTCAGGTTCAGGAATCAAGGTCCCGCGGATAGCTGCGATAGGGCTCTTTTCTATATACATGGAAAAACTTTCCGGCAAGCTATTGAAAGACCTGAAACCCACAGTCAAACAGATGACTGAAGCTGGAGAATTGCTCGCAAGAATGCATGAAGTCAATGTAGCCCATGGAGATTTCACTCCGGCAAACCTCATGCTCTGCAATAACCAGCTTTACGTGATAGACTTCGGCCTCTCTGAAGTCACAAACAGTTCCGAAGAAAAGGCTCTCGATCTTCTCCTGATGAAAAGATCTGTCTCCCCTAAACTCTATTCTATATTCGAGAACTCGTATCGCAACTCTCTCGGCAAGTCAACTGAGATAATAAATCGTCTAAAGGAAATAGAAAAAAGGGGAAGGTACCAGACAAGAACGCTCGCCTGACTAAGTGCCCACTTCCCACTCATTCATGTACTTCTTCTGCTCATCGGTAAGCTTGTCTATCTCGATGCCCATCGAGCTCAGTTTCTGCTTCGCTACCTTCTCGTCCAATTCAGTGAAGACGTCATAGACCTTAGGACTGAGCTTCTTGTAATTCTCCGCTATGTAGACTGCCGCCAATGCCTGGTTGCAAAAGCTCATGTCCATGACCTCGCTTGGATGACCTTCAGCGGCTCCTAGGTTTACTAGTCTGCCCTCGGCAAGCAGATAGACGCTCCTTCCATTGTCGAGCTTGTATTCCACAGTGTTCTTCCTTATCTCCTTCTTGGCCTTGGCCATCCTCTCAAGGCCCTCAACGTCTATCTCGACGTCGAAATGGCCCGAATTGCAGAGTATTGCGCCGTTTTTCATCTTCCTAATGTGTGCGGTTGTTATGGTCCCTTTGTTTCCTGTGGCGGTAACGAAGATCTCTCCGACTCCGGCAGCCTTCTCAACCGTCATTACCTCAAATCCGTCCATTGTGGCTTCGAGGGCCCTGAATGGGTCAACCTCGGTGACTATTACCCTGGCGCCGAAACCATTGAGCCTCATGGCTATCCCCCTTCCAACCCATCCGTAACCCACCACAACCGCGCACTTTCCCGCGATGAGTATGTTCGTAGCTCTAAGTATTCCATCGATGGTGCTCTGGCCGGTCCCATACCTGTTGTCGAACAGGTATTTCGTCTTGGCGTTGTTGACTGCGATGACTGGATACCTGAGCTTGCCGTTCTTGTCAAGCACCTTGAGCCTGTTCACTCCTGTAGTTGTCTCCTCTGTACCTCCGAGTATCTTGAGCTCCTTGTGCTTTCCATGAGCGGCCGCATGCAAGTCGGCTCCGTCATCCATGAGTATGTCTGGCTTTATGCTCAGGATGCTCTCCATGTTCTTGTAATAGTCCTCGTTGCTCTGGCCCCTCCAGGCGAAGACCGAGATTCCCTCCTTTGCCAGCGCAGCCGCTATGTCGTCCTGCGTTGAGAGCGGATTCGATCCAGCAAGATAGACGGTCGCTCCGGCCTCCTTGAGAGTCCTGGCAAGGATTCCGGTCTCCTTTGTCACGTGAAGGACGGCGGCTATCCTGAGCCCCTTGAGCGGTTTCCTCTTGCCAAGCTCCTTTCCTATCTCCATGAGTGCGGGCATGTGAAGCTCAGCCCAAGCCAATTGCCTCTCGCCCTGCTCAGCAAGACTAATATCCCTGACCTTATAATCCATCGAACCATCTGAAGCAGTAAAAATCAGAGTTCTCCTACCCTTCTCTTCTGAGCCCTCTTTACCCTCTTCCTTCTCTTCTTAACCCACTTCCATCTCATCCTTCCCTTCTTCTTCCATTTCCTAGGTATGCTTCCCAAAGTGAACACCAACATTATCTCCTTTAATTAAGCACCATTACATTTATATTATATTAGCTACAAATACTCCCTATAGCGATATCCGTGATTCTATGAACAAGAAAGCCGTGGCAGCATTTGTCATAATCCTAATACTCCTTCTGGGCGTTTTCTACTTCACTCTTCTCAGGAACAAGTCCACAGGGCCAACGATAATAATAATAAAAAACAAGCCAACGACTAACAATTCAATCAGTCCGTCGACCAACACAATCACCCAAATAACCAATAAAACACCAACCCCTCCTTCCAATACACTCACACAGCCAAACACCACCCCAAACAAGACCATGACAACCTACTGCATCTCTTCTAGCGGAACGGTTGCGATACCAAACGGTAATTTCGGCACCGGAACCTATGCGGACTGGAACATCACCGGCCAAGGGTTCCTTAACGGATCAGGAAAGCCAGTTCCAACCAACCTGGCAGTCGCCAATGCAAACGACGGATATTCCGGAAGCAAATGGTCCAATTACAACGGCAGCTTCTTCGCATCAACCTACCATGGAGGAATCTCGCTAAGCCCGGGAAACCTAACCTCCAATCCATTCGAAGTACAAGAGCCATACCTAAACTTCAGGATAAGTTCCGCGGCAAGCTCCCTGCTCTACGTTGAACTGCTCTACAATGGGAAACCAGTCATCATAAACCACTACGACACCCTTAACGCAAGCGGCAACACCAATCCACAAAGCACATTCGTGAACGCCACCATGCCTCTGCTCAACTTTGTCTGCAAGAATGTGAGCGTAAGGGTCATCTCAGGCGTAGTAGGTTCGATATCCACCAAATACGACTTCATTGCCGTCGGCGACTTTGTCCAGAGCAAGAGCGCACTAAACACCCCCGGCATACAAATAAACAGCACGGTGGTAGGTAGTACTTCCTAAGTGTATGACCATGCCTTCACGGCTGTCAGTCTACAACACCCTCTCGCACTCCAAAGAGAAGTTTGTTCCACTGCCACATTCCAATCCCATGGAGGTGAAGATGTTTGTCTGCGGCCAAACGGTCTACGACGACGCGCATCTGGGCCATGCGAAGAACTACATAGACTTCGACATAATCGCAAGATGGCTCAGGCACGAAGGCTACAAACTCACCTACGTCCAGAACATAACCGACGTCGAAGACAAGATAATCGCAAGAGCCGAAGAGCGGAACATCCCAGCTGAGGGTCTCGCGAAACTCTACGAGAAACGCTTCCTGGAGGACATGGAAGTGCTTGGAGTCAAGCAAGACATAGACATGTATCCAAGGACCCACGACTACATAAAAGAGATAGCGATGCAAACGCAACTCCTTCTTGACAAGGGTTACGCCTACCTCTCGGACGGCGACGTATACTACGATGTGGACAAGTTCAAGGACTATACAAAGCTCTCCGGAATGAAGTTGGGCGAGCTGACAAGGCACAGGATAGAGGCGGAGGAGGGCAAGAAGAAGCAGTACGACTTCATAATCTGGAAGGCCGCGAAGCCCGGAGAACCGAACTGGAAGATAAAGGTAACGTACAAGGGCAAGGAGATCGAGCTGGACGGAAGGCCCGGCTGGCATATAGAGGACACGGCAACGACAAACGCGATATTCGGGCCCCAGTACGACATCCACGGCGGAGCCACCGAGCTAATCTTCCCCCACCATACGAACGAGATAGCCCTTGCGGAAGCGGCGTTCGGGAAGAAGCCCTTTGTGAAATACTGGCTGCACACCGGCGTGCTCAACATAAAAGGGCAGAAGATGAGCAAGAGCCTACATAATTTCATAACAATCAGGGACGCGCTAAAGAAATACGATCCGGAGGCGATAAGGTTCATGGTAGCATCAAGCCGCTACCGAAGCCCGATGGAGTACTCAGACATGCTGATGAAGAGCGCGGCGAGCAAGCTGAACTTCCTCTATGCATCCTTCGGAATCTTCTACAACATGAAAGAAGTCAAGGAGGCAAACACAGATTCAGAGGCGCTTGAGATAGCCAACAAACTGGAGAAAGATTTCTCTGTAGCGATGAACAACGATTTTGATACCCCGCTTTCACTTTCAGCCCTATGGGATGCAATAACGAAGCTAAGAAAGCTCGCCGAAGCCAACAAATCCATAGGCAAAGAGGCGAAATCAGTTGCGATAAGCAAAGTTCTCGAGTTCGCGAAGATATTCGGCATAATGGAGCACGACTGGTACAAGGAACCAATATCCGAGGAAGCCCTCGAGCAGATACACGCGAGGGAAGAGCTGAGAAAGGAAAAGAAATTCAAGGAAGCCGATGAGATACGAGCGGAGCTAAGCAAAAAAGGCATAGCGCTGGAGGACACCGAATACGGGCCGGTCTGGTATTTTGAGAAACGCCTCAAAAAGTCAAATTAAATTCATGTCATAAAGCATAAAAATACATCAAACCAATAGAAAACGCTTATTCGTTTAAAACAGGCAATCCAATGATCAGTCTCCATCAAATACTGGTATCCATCATCCTTGGCGTAATACAGGGGATATCAGAATGGCTGCCAATAAGCAGCAAGACCCAGATACTGATAGCCTCGCAGTTCCTCCTCAATCTCAGCTACCAGCAAGCCTATACCTTCGGGCTCTTCATGGAGATAGGAACCCTTTTTGCCGCGATAATATACTTCAGAAAGGAGCTGGTCTCGCTAATCAAGGTCTTGATAAGGAGAGGAACCCCAGAAGAAAGGAAACTCTTCAATTTCGTCTTGGTCTCCACCATAGTCACAGGCATAATCGGCGTCCCTCTCTATCTCTATGCTGATTCCCTTTCTAACGTCTACATAGGAATCCCGATGATGATAATGGGCATAATCCTCTTCATAGATGCGCTGCTCATCAAGTACGCAAGGACAAAGTATGCGAAGGAGTCAAACAGGCACGATCTGCATTCGCTCAGACTAAGGGACTATATCTTTGTAGGAATCGCGCAGGGAATAGCAGCCCTTCCTGGAGTAAGCAGGTCAGGCGCGACAACGAGCACCCTCCTGCTTCTAAATGTCGAGGCGAAGGAGGCCTTCAGGCTCTCGTTCGTCGACATGATCTTCGCAACCGCGGCAAGCATAGGCGTGACACTGGTCTTCAGCAGGCACACGGTCATGGGCATCATAGCACAAATAAACATTCTGGGGCTGGCAATAGCAATACTAGTATCAACGGTGATAAGCTTGTTCCTGATACGATTCCTCCTGAAGATAGCGGCAAACTCAAAGATAGTGTATCTTACATTCGCTCTCGGGTGCATCGCCTTGGCCAGTGGGATCATACTTACCATCTTCCACTGAGGAAAACCAACCCAATAACTCTCCCAATCCTCTTCCTATGCAAATCTTTGTTATCAAAAGAAGCCAAAGCTCACTAATAGAAGAATATAAATATCTTTATCCCTAAAGATATTAAATATGGCAGAAACAAAAATCTACATTGCAGACGAGGTGGATGCAAGACTCAGGGAGCTTGCAATGGAACGTTTTGGCTATGGCAGAGGGTCGATAAGCAGTGCTGTGGAAGAGGCAATAATACAATGGCTTAATACGCAACTTGAGATAAAGAATAAGATAAAAGCGATAACAGACGCAGCTGAGAAGGACAAGCATGTCATTGCCATACTTCTATTCGGCAGTTATGCCAGAAAGGAAAGGAACTACAGGGACATAGACATCGCAATCCTGATAGACAATGAAACCAAATCGTTCGATGAGCTGAATAAATATTCAGTAACAGGAAACTCCATAAACTTTGACATTTCAATACTCAATGACCTTCCACTGAATGTGCAGAGGCGCGTGCTTAACGAAGCTAAAGTCATTCACGTAAAAGACAAGAGCAAATTGTACGATTACAGCGTGCGGATAGCGGAGAAGTGGTCTGATTACGAGTACAGATTCGGTATCCTAAACGGTGAAATAAATGTTTGACAAGGAGCGCATAAGGGGGAAACTCTCAAGCCTTGAGACCTATTCAAAACGTCTTAGCACAATGACTCCAAAGAACATGGAGGCGTACAAAAATTCCGATATCATACTCAAGAGCGCTATCGAGAGAAACCTACAACTGATCAGCGATGCGGAGCTTGATGTCTTGGCACTTTTGTACAAAGGCCTAGAGCTTAAGCTCGGCGGAGATGACCTTTCATTGATAGAGAGCCTGTCAGCCAAGCTCAGCAAAAAGTGCATAAACAGGGTGAAGGAAAGAAGAACCCTAAGGAATCTGCTGATACACGCATATGTCGACTCCGAATACGAAAAGGAGTCATTTGAACAGGCGCACGATACCGGAGACGTAGCAGAATTTATAAAAGAGGTAAAGGAACTTCTCACATAACTTTCTAATCCAAAACTCCTCTTTCATTCTCTATTCCAGAATCATCTCAATTCTCTTCCTGTGCGAGCCCTTGTTGTCGAAACCAGCCAGCCTGAGCTTTCCTATCTCGCTTGTGTTAAGGACATGGGTGCCTCCGTCCATCTGGATGTCAAAGTTCTCTATCTCCACGACCCTCACAGTATCAAGCTTCTTGATGAGCTCCCTTCCAGGCTCTGTCTTAGCAAGAGAAGAATTCTCAAGCGCCTCCTCCTGCGTAATGAACTTGGAGTAAACCTTATGCCCTTCGGCAATTACGGCATTCGCATTGTCTATAATCTTAGCCGCAAGCTCCTTGTTCAATGCCGGAAGGTCAAAATCCACATGGGCCTTGTCAACATAGATCATCCCTCCCTTCCATCCCCCACCATGCCCTTTTTCGACTACAGCGCAGACCACATGTAGTGCCGTATGGTAACGCATGAGTGAGTATCTTCTTTCCCAATCTACTCTTCCTTTCAACTGCGAGCCCGCTTGAGACTCAAAAGTCTTGTCAAGAACGTGCACAACCTCCCCGTTTTCTTCCTTTACGTCTGTCACATTGTATTCCTTCTCACCGACCATTACCTTTCCGAGGTCATTCAGCTGCCCTCCGCTGGTCGGGTAAAACGCAGTTTGGTCCAAAATCACCCTATTGCCATCAATTTGCTTGACAACAGCATCAAATTCTTTGGTATACGCGTCCTCCCAATACAACTTTCTTGTCATCTAAACACCAAATCAGAGACTCTCTTTATCATCACAAAATCAGAATTACCTCGTCTCATCATCTATATCTATTTGCAAAGATGAAAATAAAAACCCCACTTTACGACATTGATGCAGGAACCGAGACGCCGAAATAAAATTCCGCATGCATTTTTTCTTCCCTGAAAGACAAAAGAGAGGGTATATCAACATTAGTAAGGTTCTCATTAATAAAACTTCCCATTGTTTTCAACACTCCACAGGCAAACCAAAAAGATATTTAAAATTATACGGCAATGCCTATAGGTTGGTGTATAGAATGGGAGTAGAGGGAGCATTGAAACTTTTGAAAGAGAACAACATAAGATGGGTAGATCTTCAGTTCACCGATCTGCCGGGCAGATACCATCACATAACTGTCCCTGTTTCTGATTTTAACGAAGAAATATTCAAGACGGGCTTCGCCAAGCTTGACGGAAGCAGCATAAGGGGCTTTACCTCCATCAACGAGAGCGACATGATAATGATGCCCATAGCCGACACCATGTCTCTGATTCCTTGGACTCCTGGCACAGCAAGAGTGATGGTGGAAATACATTGGGGTGGAGGCAAAGGGCGTTTCGAGAGAGATCCGAGAGGCATAGCCGAGGAAGCCGAGAAGTACCAGAAGAGCCTGGGCTACAAGAGCTTCTTCGGTCCTGAACCGGAATTCTTCATATTCGACAGAGTCAATCTTGATGTGGCAACCCCCTCCAGCGGGACCGGATACAAGATAAGCTCAACCGAAGCTCCATGGCAGGGAACCGGCGGATTCATAGTAAGGCACAAGGAAGGATATTTCCCGACCCCTCCGGTGGACCAGCAGATGGATGTAAGGCTAGAGACGGTAGACATACTGACCAACTACTACGGCTTCCAGATAGAAGCATCTCATCACGAAGTCGCAACAGCCGGACAAGGAGAAATCAACTTCAGGTTCTCGACACTGGTAGATACTGCAGACAAGGTCCAGACTCTCAAGTACGTACTCAAGAACGTCGCTGCCAAGTACGGCAAGGTGGCAACCTTCATGCCAAAGCCGATGTATGGTGACAATGGAACCGGAATGCACACCCACTTCAGCCTCTGGACAGCAGACGGAAAATCCAATCTGATGTTCGACAAGGACGACGAATACGCGCAGCTAAGCCAGCTGGGAAGATACGCCGTAGGCGGGGTAATCTCCCACGCAAGGGCGCTTTCGGCCATAGAATCCCCAACGGTCAACAGCTACAGAAGGCTAGTTCCTGGATTCGAAGCTCCAGTCTACATAGCTTGGAGCAGGTCAAACAGGAGCGCTGTAATAAGAGTACCAATGCATTTCAAGGGAAGCGAGAAGGCCAAGAGGATGGAATACAGGGCTCCTGATCCTTCCACGAACCCGTATCTTGCATTTTCAGGACTGCTAATGGCGGCGCTCGACGGCATAAAGAAGAAGACCGAGCCTCCGGCAAGCGTGGACGAGGACATCTACGAGATCGACAAGGCGAGGAGGAAGCAGATGGGAATCAAGGAACTCCCGGGCTCGCTCACCGAAGCGCTGGACGAGTTGGAAGCTGACCACGAATTCCTCAAGCCGGTATTCACTTCCTCGTTCGTCGAGAACTATGTGGACATGAAGAGGGACGAGGTAATCGCGCTGGCTCAGCATCCGCACCCCATGGAAGTCTACTATTACCTTGACTCATAAGCCCAAGGAGATATTCTGGCAAAGACCTGCATCTGCGCATCCTCAATAGTGGTAAGGGACGGTAAGGTCCTCCTTCTCTGGCACGAGAAGCTGGGAATCTGGCTGTATCCTGGAGGGCATAACGAAGAGGATGAGACTCCTGAGCAGACGGCGATAAGGGAGACTCTTGAAGAAACAGGAATGAAAATAAAGATAACCGACCCGGAAGAAAGGAAACTAATGAAATCGGAAGAAGCGTCCGAGCTTCCAAGGCCGTTCAAGATCCTACTAGAAGATGTTCCTTACAAAACCGGGCACCATACCCATTTCGACATGGTCTATCTTGCAGAACTTGAAAACGCCAGAGAGGAGGAAAACTTCGGAAAAGGAGAAGCCCAAAAGATGAAATGGTTCGGAGAGTCTGAAATAGACTCCCTAAAAACATTCGATAATGTAAAATGGGTCCTTCATCAGGCATTCCAATAATTGGCAATTCCCATAAACTCAAATATCCAAGAAGCCAGTCCTTCCGGATATTCACTTATTCACCCATCTCAATGCAACAGCAACAATTGCTGATAAGACCCAGAGAACGAATCTTAACTGAAAGCCGTAGATATACACATTCCAGACCATGGGAAGATCGGCTATCAAAAAGAATATCCCTATTAAGAAGAGGCTTTTGGTTATGTAATCATAATGGGACATGATCTCCCTTCTAAGGTCTCTGAAATTTCTCAGCCCAAGTATGTAAATTGTTCCAAGAGCTAACATCAACCCAGCAATATCCAATCCAAACAGGAACGAAGTGTATCCCAGCCTGCTAGAAGCCACTACTGAAACCGAATTAATCTGTACCTGAATGAAGAGATAAGGCTCCATCACGACCAAAAACAACATTATTATGTTTAGGCACATTTCCAGGGTCGTCTCCACTTTGATGAGTTCAAGTATCTTAGTGTATCTCAGCCAAATATAAATCAATATAAGGAAACTGAATGCAAATGTCAAAATGTTTGCCAAGACCAGCTGGGTATCCGAGGTGATGAATGTAAAAGTGCCTATGGAAAGCGCTATACCGAATACGATGCTGGATAGTGCTTCTATTGACTTCTTCTTGTTCTTGTTTAAGAAAAGCCTTTCCAATTCGGCTACTTCCTCCTTAGTCCTCTTTGATTGCAACAAAATACACCAGCTAAACACAAAGTAAAATCAAATCCGACTTAATATTAATCCATCATCTATTTAAGATATGGAGCTTACCGGCTGCATGTTTGAATTCAAGATTTCGTACTGCAAGAAAATGAATTCATTGGAGCTTCTCAGAATTCCTATATAGTAACTGGTTTTGGCATCATTCCTTTTTCTGGTCTACGAGCCCTCCTTCATATTTTGCCCAGTATACTACTTTGCCATTCTTCAAAATTTCTTCCTTTCCTGAAAACACAACAATTTTGCCTTTTGGAGAATTCCTATATACAAAACTGCCTTCTATGAATTCTTTCGGCCCCCTGTAAGGATTGTTTTTAGGACATGCTTTCAATGCCTTCTGTAAAAATTGGTATATCTCCTTCAGGTTAGGTTCTGTTTCTGAAACAGCTCCATAATAGACCATCATCCAAACTGGATATCCTTTATGGAACACAACTTCCCGCCCTCCATACGGCTCGCCGCCAAAGAAATTATCATGAACCTCCCATTCTCCCTTCTCGTAGCGAATACTTGTGGATCCATCACTTTCTTTTACCCAATTACTCTTATTATCAGATGCGTAGCCAGCTATATGTTCTTCGATAACAAATCCGAGTAATTCATCAAGAAAACCATCTTGTTTTTTCATCTCTGCCACCTTTCTAAATTAAAGTTTCAATCAAAATAGTCCCTATCGGATTCGAACCGATGTTTGCGGGTCCAAAGCCCGCCGTGCTTGGCCGCTACACAAAGGGACTGCGTTATAACAATAAATATTCAGATTAATAAATCTGGCACTACCTTGCCCTTAGTAAGATCTTGCAAAGTTGACCATGTACTTTGATTTTTTATTGCAATAAACACATTTCTCCGCCTTTTTCTCCTGATCAAAAGGTATGTTGGTTATCTTTGCCCCAGTCTCCTCTTTGACCTTGGCTTCGCACTCCTTTCCTCCACACCATCCGGCATGAAGTATCCCCTTCTTCGTTTCAAGAATCTTCTTGAACTCAGCGTAATCCTCCACATCATGTATATTGGCCTTGAGGAAAGCCTCTGCCTTCCTGTACAAATTCTCCTGAATAGATTCGATGAGCTCCGCACACTTCTCTGGCAACTTTAAAAGCTCCACTTCCATCTTTTCTCCCGTATCTCTTCTTGCTATAGTTACCTTATTGCCTTTTGCTTCCTTTTCTCCTATGTCCAATCTCAGAGGAACTCCCCTGAGTTCCCATTCGCTGAACTTGAATCCCGGCGAATATCCTTCCCTTCTGTCAAGTTTTGTCCTGTACTTGTCCTTAAGCAAAGAGTTGACCTTCTCTGCAAACTTCATTACCGATTCCTTGCCATCGGTTTTGTATATCGGAACAATTACGATCTGTATATAAGCCAATTTTGGCGGAAGGACAAGTCCCTTATCGTCTCCGTGAGTCGCAACCATGACCCCAAGCTCCCTCGTGGTTATTGCATAGGTATTCTGCCAGGCATATTCTGTCTTCCCTTCCTCTGTAAGGAATTTGATGTCGAATGCCTTCGAAAAGTTCTGGCCATCGATGTGGAAATCAGGGCCCTGAATTGCCCATCCGTCAGGCATTATGTGCTCTATGCTGTAGGTGGCGACTGCTCCAGCAAACTTCTCATGATCCGTCTTCCTTCCCATTATTCCAGGCAGGGCAAGATATTCCCTGAGTATCTTATTGTAGATATTTAGAATCACGTCCCTCTCTGCTTCAGCTTCCTTTTCAGTTGCATAGACCGTATGTCCCTCGTTCCAGAGAAACTCCCTGGACCTTATGAACGGGGTAGGGTGTTTGAATTCCCATCGAACTACGTTATTCCACTGGTTGTACCGCATCGGAAGATCCCTCCAGGACCTTATCCATTTTGAATAGCTGGCGTACATTATAGTCTCGGATGTTGGCCTTATTGCAAGCCTCTCGCTAAATTTAGAACTTCCCGCCTCTGTGACCCACGCAACTTCGGGCGCAAATCCTTCAACGTGCTCCTTCTCCTTCATCAGGAACTTCTCAGGTATGAACAACGGAAAATAAACGTTCTCAACGCCATCCTTCTTGAATTCGGCGTCTACTGCCCTGGAGACCGTCTCCCAAGCCCCGTATGCAGCCGGCCTGAACGCCAGGCATCCCGAAACATCAGTGTAATCAATAAAGCTTGACTTTAGCAGCACCTGCAGGTACCATTCCGAGAAATTATCGGCTTTTTTGACCGTCATACCTAGTTCGTTCTCCTTACCTTCCATAAATACAAACCTGTATCTAGATTGGCTGCAAAACCTTATAATAATACCCTGCTCAATAGAGTATCTGCTTGTGATATAATGGATGGTGGCAGACTTGTTGCTGAGCTTGCGCAAAGGCTTACCGGAAAGGCGGTAATAAGCTCTGACATCAAGGACGAGGACATAAAAGAGATAGGCGTAGAATCACTGACGGCCCAGATACTCTCATTCTTCGAAGGATCCACAGGCCTTAACATACTTGACAAGTCTTCGCTCGAGAAGATAATAGCGGCCCATGGAGAAAAGAAGAACCCCATGCAGATAGAGGTTATCCAGCAGAGCGATTTTCATCCCGCTGCGAAGGAGATAGAATCAAAGTTCCAGATAAGGAACGCAGACCTTGAAAAAACGCCAGCCGGAGTAGACGATTTCGCAGCATACTTCAACAACAGGTTTGACAAGCTAAAAACCATCATAGAGAGAGGGAGGATAGGAGGATTAGGAATCATAAACCGCATGGAGAACCTGGCCCAGTACGCAAACGGCCGCGATGTCGGAGTCATAGGAATGGTCTCCAACAAGATAATCACAAAGAAGGGACATATCCTAGTCACTCTTGAGGACGGTACCGGCGACGCAAAGGTCCTGTTTCTAAGGCCGGAGAAGACTTCCAGAAAAGAGTTCCACGAGCTCTTTGATTTTGCGTCAAAGATAGTCAGCGATGAGGTCATTGCTGTAAGGGGCAGGGTCTCAACCCCATTTCTAATGGCAACTGCCGTAATCTGGCCCGACATCCCCATACGACAGCCTAAGAAGACCGAGGAAGACATAGCCATCGCATTTGCATCTGACATACACATAGGAAGCAAGCTCTTTCTCGAGAAGCAGTTTGTAAAATTCATCGAATGGCTCAACGGCAACGTTCCAACCAGGAAGGACATAGCCGAGAAGGTGAAATACCTGGTGATAAGCGGTGACCTGGTCGATGGGATAGGCGTCTATCCGAACCAGGACAGGGAGCTGAGCATAAGCGACGTCTACAAGCAGTATTCTGTACTCTTCGATTACCTGGGCAAGATACCAGACCACATAGAGGTCTTCGTCCTTGCCGGAAACCACGATGCCATGCAGAGGGCCGAGCCGCAGCCTCCCCTCGGAGAAGACCTGATGAAGGATTTCAAGCGCGATAACATACACGTGGCATCAAATCCCGCTTACATCACCCTTCACGGAATCAAGACCTTGGCATATCACGGAACCTCACTCGACTCAGTGATACAGGCAATACCTGTCTGCAGCTATTCAAAACCGGAAGGCGCGATGATAGAGGTGCTGAGAAAGAGGCATGTCTCTCCGATCTACGGCGACAATCCGATTATGCCGAGCAAGAAGGACTCACTTGTAATAGACGAGGTGCCAGACATCCTCCACATGGGGCATCTCCACAAGAACGGCTATGCCGAATACCACGGAACGCAGATTATAAACAGCGGAACCTGGCAGTCAAGGACCGCATATCAGGCGAAGTTGGGCCACATGCCTACACCAGCGCTGCTTCCGGTCTACAACACCAAGAGCGGCGAGCTCTGGAGCGTCGACTTCAACGCGCTTTCGTGATAAAATGGAAAACAAGGAATACTTCAATATCTTATCCACCGACTTCCACAAGGCCTACGAGGTCGCCAAGAAGGCGAGAGCGAAAGGATTCGACCCGAAGGAAGATGTCGAGATACTTCCGGCTCCAGACCTCGCAAGCAGGGTCGAGGGACTCATAGGAGTCCCTGGGGTGAGTGCAATAATAAGGAAGAAGCTTAAAAACCAGGGCAGAAGCAGACTGGCATTCGATGTAGCGGAGGAGATCTGCAAGAACGAGGCATTTGCAGGATATGAAGAGGTAAGGAGGATAGAGCTCGCGGTGAGGGTTGGAACGGCGATACTTACCGAAGGGGTTCTCGTAGCACCAACTGAGGGAATAAGGGGAATAGAAAAATACAGGAACCAGGACGGCACTTCCTATCTGGCGATCTTCTACGCCGGACCAATAAGAGGAGCGGGCGGAACCGCGGCCGCTCTTTCTGTGGCGCTCACCGATTATGTAAGGAAGTTTTTTGCGATAGACATATACCGGCCTACGCAGGAGGAGGTCGAGAGGTACGTTGAGGAAGCCGAACTATACCACACAAGGGCGGCGCGACTCCAGTACAGACCTCCTGACGACGACATCAGAGTCATAGCAGGCAACTGTCCTGTCTGCATAGACGGAGTCCCGACCGAGAACATCGAAGTAAGCGTGCACGGAAACCTCACCCGAATCGGCCCGGACGGAAAGGAAATTCCAGTGCCAAACAGAGTAAGGGGAGGGATCTCACTGGTCATGTGCGAAGGGATCGCGCAGAAGGCAAAGAAGATGCTCAAGGAGACCAAGGGGGTAGGACTGGACTGGAGCTGGCTCAACAACATAATAAAGGTAAACGTTAAGAAATCCGAAATGAAAACACAGGACGAGGCGTCCGTCTTCCTCGAAGAGCTGGTTGCCGGAAGGCCCATACTCGCCTATCCTGGAAAGATGGGAGGGTTCAGGCTCAGGTACGGAAGGAGCAGGTTCACTGGAATAGCTTCAAAGGGATTCAGCCCTGCAACAATGATAATAGCTGACAGCTTCATCGCCGTGGGCACCCAGCTCAAGGTGGAGTTTCCCGGAAAGGGATGCATAGCGGTTCCGGTCGACAGCATAGAGGGGCCTTTCGTAGTCCTAAAATCCGGAGACGCCTTCAGGGTCAATGACGCCGAGACGGCCAAGAAGATAAAGGACCAGGTAGCCGAGATAATCTCGCTGGGAGACCTCCTTGCAACATACGGCGACTTCAAGAAATCCAACACCCAGCTCCAGCCAACGAGCTATGTGGAGGAGTTCTGGGCCGAGCAGCTTGCGAGCAAGGCAAAGGACCTCGCCGTCAACCACGATTCCCTGACGTTCAAGGAAGCCTTTGAGATCTCAACAAAATACGAGATACCGATGCATCCCAAATTCCTATTCGAGTTCCAGGCGGTAAGCTATCCTGAGCTCAGCAAGCTTGCGGCATCGCTGGCTGGTTCCTTCCAGAACAACGGAAGCCTCTTTAACATAGACTCAATCGAGATTAATTTCGAGCCTAGCATAAAAAGGACGCTCGAGCTCCTGAATGTCCCGCACAGGCTCGTGGTCAACAATCTGGTAATATACCAGGACCACGCGCAGAGCCTCCTAGCTTCACTCGGCTTTTCTTCAAGGGAGGGAATTCTCAACAACGATTCGGTGTCAGCGAAATACGACGGCGAAGCGACAAAGGAAGTCATTCCTTTTGTAAACACCCTTGCGCCTTTCAAGATAATGAAAAGGTCCACATTCATAGGAGCAAGGATAGGCAGGCCGGAAAAGGCGAGGGAGAGGCTGATGAAACCCGCACCACACGTGCTTTTCCCAACAGGCACCTTCGGCGGAAACGACCGAAACATAACAAAAGCATACCTGATCGATTCAAAGAAGCTGAAATCAGACTTCAAGGCCGAGGTTGCGGGATACACCTGCAGGAAATGCAAAAGAACCATCGACACCGCCTACTGCGCAGACTGCGGAGAACACGCATTCATAACAAGAAAATGTCCAAACTGCTCCAATATAACCGAAAACGAGAAATGCGAAGCCTGCAAGGCCACCACAATAGCCTACAGCGAGAGGAATGTAGATCTGACGAAAATCGTCTCCATCGCCCTGAAGAGGGTAAGCGCAAACAAGCTTCCAGACACCGTCAAAGGCGTGCAGGGCCTCACTAACAAGGACAAGGTCTTCGAACCAATTGAAAAGGGAATCATCAGGGCGCAGAACGGCGTCTTCATCTTCAAGGACGGAACCGCAAGATTCGACGCGACAGACGTTCCCATCACCCATTTCTATCCAGGCGAGATAGGCACAAGCATAGAAAAACTCAGGGAACTCGGGTACACGAAGGATTACGAAGGCAACGAACTTACAAAAGAGGACCAGCTTGTTGAGATGAAGCACCAGGACTGCATAATGAGCAGGAAGGGGGGCGTCTATCTCCTGAGGGTTTCGAGGTTTGTGGACCAGATGCTCAACGGGCTCTACGGCCTCGATTCTTTTTACAAAGCCGCGGATCCGAAGGAGCTTGTCGGACAGCTTGTGATCACGCTTTCTCCGCACACCTCATGTGGTGTACTCAACAGAGTCATAGGCTTTGCTGATGTCAACGTTGGGTTTGCGCATCCCTACACGATCTCGGCGAGGAGGAGGAACTGCGACGGAGACGAGGATACAACCATGCTCCTGCTCGACGCATTGATAAACTTCTCAAGGGAATTCCTGCCTACAAGCGTTGGGGGCAGCATGGACGCACCGCTTGTGCTAACCTTAAATCTCCTTCCGGAAGAGGTCGACGACGAAGTGCATGCCATGGAGACGACAAGGGCGTTCGGCCTTCCATTCTATGAAAAGACCTACGCGTATCCGTATCCCTCCGACGTCGAGGTTGAGATAGTGGAGAAGAGGCTTGGAACACAGGCGGTATATAGCAACATAAATTTCACACATAGTTCTTCAATCACTGCGTTGGCAAATTCACCTAAGCAAAGTCAATACACCCACTTCAAGACCATGCACGAGAAGGTGGATGCAGAATTCTCCTTGATGGACAAGATATACGCTATAGACAAGCCTGACGCTGCAAGAAAGCTCATAATAAGCCACTTCATACCGGACCTCATAGGCAATCTCCACTCGTTTTCAAGGCAAACGTTCAGATGCTCGTCCTGCAATGCAAAATACAGGAGAGTGCCACTCTCGGGAAAATGCACGAAGGACAGGGGCAGGCTACTCCTTACCATCTCAAAAGCCGGAATAGAAAAGTATCTTGAGATGGCGATAAACCTTGCGGAGAGATACCAGCTCGATCCCTACATAAGACAGAGATTGGCGCTTGTCAAGGATGAGATAAGCAGCATCTTTGCCACTCCAGAGGAGACCATGAGCAACAACACCAGCGGGCAGTTCAACCTCGGAAGATACATGTAAAATCTCAGTTTCTTTCCATGATAACTCTAGACATAAAACAATAGACCTAAACCAGAACGAATGGTTTTGGACAACCTATACGCATATATATGTAAAAAAGACGCAGTATGTACTGGTGATTAAATGTCCGAAATATCACATAGAAAATCGTCAAGTTCTGATAATGGGTCATTACGATCTATCTACAATTCTCTAAGGCCACAGGATAAACTTCGAGTTGCAGGTCAAGTTTCTTGGGAAGGAACTAAGCTAATTCTTAAAACGATCGGAAGTCCATTTGTAGGTTATTCTAGATCTGTTAGCTATTCCTCTTCATATAGCACATTTGATTCCGGTTACGCCGCCTGTGATGGAGACCCGATCTCACGTCCTGAAGGAGCGGTCGCTGGAGCTATTGCTGGCGCATTAGGTGGATTAGCTATAGCAGGAATTGCTTATATGCGTAGCAACACAGGATTTGTGCCTCTTGTGGAGGACATTATTCCTGCCACTACTATAATCGGTACTGTAGCGGGGCTAATCTCTCCCTCTCTAACTGTCGGAGTGCTTGGCACTCCATCTGAAATGATAACCTATATTAGCGAAGCAAAAATCAATGCCCAACAAAATATTTATGCAACATTACTAAGGATAACTAACCCAAAAGCCGACTCCAAGATAAAATAACTAACTCTTAACGCCATTCGTCGTTTCAACTGCCTCTTCAAATATGTCCAATCCATTTTCTATGTTTTCAACGGACATTGTCAAAGGTGGTATTATTCTTATAGTGGAGACTCCCGCCGGAAGAAGAAGCAGGCCGTTGTTAAAGCAGTGAGTCAGAATCTGCTCACGCTCCTTCACCGCAGGATCTTTGGTCTTCTTGCTTTTTACAAATTCGACTCCAATCATCAATCCGATTCCTCTCACGTCTCCCACTATTTCGTATCTTTCCTTCATCCTGTTCAGTCTCTTCATTATCCTTCTTCCTTTTTCCTTAACTCCGTTAGCAAGGGATTTTTGATGGGATTTCAAATACGATAGCGAGGCTTCCGCCGCGGCCACCGAGACCAGATTCCCGCCAAAGGTATTGGAGTGCGTACCGAAGGGAACATCTCCGAGAGAACTTCTTGTGACTGTAACTCCCATCGGCAGTCCGCCTCCTATCGCCTTTGCCATTGTATAAATATCAGCCTTGACCCCGAAATTATCCAGTGCAAGGAACTTGCCCGTTCTCATGTAACCAGACTGAACCTCGTCAGCAACAAGAAGCATTCCATGATCATCGGCAAGCTTTCTCATCTCATAGACAAATTCTTTCGGCGGAACTATGTAGCCGCCTTCTCCCTGTATCGGTTCAATGAATATCGCTGAAACTTCCTTCGCAGAAACCTCTTTGCTAAGCGGATACTTCTTTATGTAATCGACGCAAGCCATTCCGCAGCTAGGATACTCCTTGCCAAATGGGCATCTGTAGCAGTAAGCGTATGGCACGTGTATGACTGAATTAAACGGACCAAAATGTTCTCTCTGCACCGCCTTAGACGCTGTGAGGGATAGAGAGCCCATGGTTCTTCCATGGAATCCACCATAAAAAGACAATGTATACTGCCTCTTTGTAAACAGTTTTGAGAACTTCAACGCGGCCTCGTTCGCCTCAGTCCCGGAGTTCGAGTAGAAAACCTTGCCGAATCCATTAGGCATCATCTTCATTAGGTTCTCTGCAAAAGTCACCGGCAGTTCAGCATAATAATCAGTAAAAGCGGAATGCATGAGCTTGTCTATCTGCTTCTTTGCCGCGGTTCTCACTTCCTTATTTGCATCGACTCCCAAATTGTACACTGAAATAAAGCTTGAGAAATCGACGAATCTGTTACCTTCTATGTCATATGCGTAGTCGCCATCTCCTCGTTCTGCCACGAACGGCACAGAACCTCTGGTGGTGGTCAATATTACTTCCCCATCCCTTTCTATTATCTGCCTTGTCCTATTTCCGATCTTTATTCCCATCCTATCGATTACCATAAGGCAGGGACAAATATTAATCTTATGCTGCGGGTCGCGAAAGACAGTCAAATGTTTATTTCTTTCCCGCAGGTTTCGCCGAAGAATAGACCTTCTTTTCCTCAATCTCCAGTGCCTGATTGAGCTGGGATACATCCTTCGGATCTATTTTCTCCGCAAGGAACTCAAGGTGCTTTATGTTAGCCTTCCTCGCCTTGGGTCTGGTATGCGTCATTATCTCAACAAAATTGCTGTCTATGACTTTGGTTACCACTGCCTTGTCTCCCGCGTCCCTTCCAAACTTCTTTATACAAACTCTTCCTGTTTCTACTAGTGCCATAATTTCACCTATCCATTCTCCTTTCCACTATTTTCATTGTATTTCTTGATTATTATATCCGCAACTTCCTCAGGAGCTATCTCATTTGTGTTAACAATGAGAGCGAAAGGAGTCTTGTCTATTCCATAATCTATGTTATATAAATTCTTATATAACCTCTTGTTTTCGCTGTCCCGGAACTTCATTACCTCCTTCATTTCGCTTACTCCGGTGCCGTCCCTCTTCGCCATCCTCTCGGTTCTGCTCTTTACGCTGCCCTCAAGCCACACCTTAAATCCCGCTTCGGTTATCCATGGTGCCGTATAACTAGTTACCACTATATCTCCCTTCTCAATCTTCTTTGCAAGCCTCCTGTCCGCCTCCTTGTCGAAGTCCGGATTGCCCTCCCTCTCCTTAACGAATTTTACCCCCTCTGGCGTGTCCCACCACTCCTTTCCGGTTACTTTGTAGCCCCTTTCTGTCGCCATTTCTTTAAGTATGTCGCCTCCGCCAAGGATCTTGAAGCCAAGCCGTTTGCTGATTATCTCAGCTACCGTCGTTTTGCCAGCCGCTGGCAAGCCTGACAATACTATGGCTTCCATAACTACTATTGGTTGGCTACCCTTTATAATTCTTTTCCAAAGGGCTATCTACTGCAGCAAAAAACCACTACACAACTTCCATCGTTTCGACCAACAGACCTTCAAACAGCAAGCGTGCAGGGAACATTGTATCTCTAAGAAGAATACCAAGAAAATAGAGGTAATTTATATGCCACAGTTAAATGTCCTATTTATGGTAAGATGGCATCAGAACTCTTCTTAGTCTGGTATTTTATAATCGGATTTTTGCTCGGGAACGGCGTTCCACATTTTATATTCGGTGCGGCTGGAAAAGTCTTCAGGAGTCCATTTGGGCAAAGATCAAAACCAAAGGTCAATGTCCTGTGGGGACTCTCTAACTTCGTTCTCGCAACAATCATCTCAATAGGGCTAATGATCCTTAAATTCTACAGCAGCTATTCGCTCATTGTCCTGTTATTAGGATTCTGGCTGGCGATGCTGCAGTTTGGCTACGGGATCAAAAGATTCCTAAATGAATAAGTCATTCGAGTGGCAACGTATTTGCCAGTCTAATCAAAAACTGCACAGAAACTGTAGAGAATGACATCCGTGACCTGCCTTCGGATTTTGTAAGTCACAAATAAAAATGTATCGAGTTATATTAAAATTACGTAGCTGTGAAGGTGAAGATATGCAGAGTCTTTCTTTCGAAATACATCAAGCCATGGCCAAAGACGCAGCTGATGTGGGCGTCATATACAATCAGGGCATCGATGAACGGACGGCGACATTCAACACCGAGCATGTAACTGAAAAGGGCATGCTGGAGAAAATCAAGAAAGGGGAGGATGGCAAGCACCCTGTCTACGTCGCTACACTGAAAGACACCGGCGAAGTTGTTGGCTGGGTTTCAATTACAGAGTATAGTTCCCGCGCATGCTATTCAGGCATCGGAGAAGTCTCGCTATATATAAAGAAAGATTATCGCGGCCGTGGTGTCGGCAAGGCACTGCTCACATTCTTGATCGAGGCCGCCAAACAAAAAGGATATTGGAAACTGATGGGAAGGATATTCCTCACTAACCAAGCTAGCAGGCGTCTATGCAGGGATCTCGGCTTTAAAGAGATAGGGATTCATGAAAAGCACGCCAAACTAGATGGTAAATGGCTCGATGTGGTGGAAGTGGAGAGACCGATTCCCGAAAATATCGTCTAATTTCTCTCTAACTAAAAAGTTTTAACTTAAAATAGTCTATTAACTCAACTCCGTATCTATCTACCCTTAAGTTAATCTGCCAATTTTCCAAGCCTCTAGACACCGCTCTTCTGGCTGCGTTTGTTATGTTCTGGGAGGGCTCTTCTTCCGGAACTACGAACGGTTTGGCATCATACAAATAGCAGAGTAGGAATATTGCCCTCGAATTCCCATTTATGTCACTTGAAATATCGTTAAAATGCTTGATTATTCTATCAAAACTGACGAATTTTGATTCTCTTCTTTTGTAGTTTGGATGATTCATAGAAGGAATATCCTTAAGAAGTGTTTTAACTTCAAGAAAATCCCTATTATTTATTAAAAAGTCTATCCTAGACCTATTCAATCTGACCTCTCTTCTCACTTCCTCTACTTTCGGAAGCATTCTGCTTAGTTTCTTCGCCTTAATAAGAAATTCGACATATTCATTCGCCTTTACTTGGTTTATGCCAATCCAGTCCTTTTTCTTAACTTCTTTTTGGTCCAAAGAGATCGCTTCAACTGTAAACTTTGTCTTTCTACTGCTATCTTTCGATTCAGATAGAAGACAGGGTATGTCATTAAAAGTGATGCTAGCTATCTGGCCTGTAGAAGGACAATGGCATTTCTCTACGTTCCCATTAATTTGGACCATCATAATAAATCTATTCGGTCTGGACTTGATTAGCCCTTCAACTAAAGGAGCAGGAAAAAGATATTTCTCCATAATATCATTTAAAAATTTTATTTTATAAACTGATCGTTTGCAATGACCTAAATTACAAAAACGGGGAGTTCGAGATTTGAACTCGAGTCTTCAGAACCCGAATCTGAAAGCCTGCCAGACTAGCCTAACTCCCCGCTATAAAACGAGCGCACCGTCTTTGGTGACAAGGACATCGTCCTCTATTCTTACTCCTCCAAAACCATTTATGTATATGCCCGGCTCTACCGTTATGACCATGCCTGCTTTCATCACAGTCTCTTCATTGGGAGAGAATCCCGGGCCATCATGAACCTCTATCCCGATTGAATGCCCTAATGAGTGTATGAATTTGCCTTTGTATTTACCGTTCTCAGCGCTTTCTATATAATCTCTAGCTATCTTGTCAACATCTTTTCCTTTTACTCCAGGCTTTATGCTCCTTATCGCCATGACCTGGGCTTCCTTCACTATCTTGCTTATCTTCTCCATTTCTCCATATTCAGGAATCCTGTTTCTATCGTCCCCAAAAATGAAGGTCCTTGTCATATCAGAGCAATAATTGCCTGCCTTTGACCCAGCATCTATCAATATGAAATCCCCATACTTAAGCTTGGTGTTATCTGGGAAATGGTGTGGCAGCGCGGCGTTTTTGCCAAAACATACTATTGTCTTGAAAGAGGGTCCCTGCGAACCCATTGTCGAACAGACGTTGTCGAACTTTGCCGCAAGCTCCATTTCGGTCATTCCTTCCTTAAACTCCTTCTGTATCATGACCAGAGCCCATTTTGTTATGCTTACCGCCTTCCCTATGCTACCAATCTCTTCTTCACCTTTAACCAGCCTGGCCTGTGATAGCCGTTCTGAAACATCAACAATCTTCTTCACATCATAATTCTTCTTAAGGGATTTGTAAACCTGAACAGACAAAAATGATTCATTGATCCCTACCCTGAAACCGTTCAGCTCCTTTGCAAGTATCCCTTTCAACTCTTCTGAGCTTTTTATGCAGAAGACCTCAATCTCTTTGCCCGCCTGTTCCTTGGCGGTCTCGTATTCCAACTCCGAAGTTATCAGCTTGGCCTTGTCCTTCTCGACAATGAGATAGCTGTATTCAAACAGTCCGCTAGTGAAGCCCGTCACATAAAGAAAATTCGGATCCGTGTAAGACGTATTCATTAGCAAGATCTTGTCCAGATTCTTGCTTTTCTTAAAGATTTTTTCTAATCGGTTTCCGAATGCCATCTAATCGCCACTTATCGCAAATTCCCTAATGAGAAGTTCCCTTTTCCCTCCCGCTCCTCCCTTTCCGGAATAATTGCCTACGCTTCCATCGCTTTTTATGACTCTGTGGCACGGTATCTTCGGTGCCAGTGGATTCTTTTTCAGCGCGGTGCCGACCGCCCTGTACGCCTTCCCATGTCCGATCTTTTCTGCAACCTGCTTGTAAGTAAGAGTATTTCCCCGTTCTATTCCCGCAGTGACGATCAGAACCTCCTTCTGGAAATCAGTCAGTTCATAACCTTCCAGCATCCTCAGAACTTCTGTCCTCGGAATCGGCATAGGATCAGTCTTTTATCGATTCAAGCAAGCTGAGAATATTCCATATAACTGTTCTCGCGTAGGGTGGAAGATTTATGTCGTTGCTGACCTCGTCTATCTTGTATGTCGCATTTGATGCCTTTACCGAATAGCTTTCCTGCTGATCCAATGCCTTTCTCGCCTCGTCAAGCGCGGTTTTCACGTTTCTAGGAACGCTGTTGTCGTTCAACAGCACCTCTATCTGCTGTTTTATCTGTGCAATCGCTTCATCAAGTTTCTTGTCTTCTGCCATTCCATACACCTAAATTCGGGCCCGGCGGGAGTCTCAAAATTCCGAAGAATTTATTTGAACCCGCGACCATCAGATTAGAAGTCTGCCGCTCTATCCAAGCTGAGCTACGGGCCCTGAGACATTATATGTAGAAATACTCTTTAATAGTATTGGTTATCCGCTCTCCGGCCTCGTCGGGAGTTATTCCCTTGAGTTCGGCGATCTTTTCTACAACTTTAATGACGTCAGAAGGACTCTTTCCGACTGCCGGTGAGTCCGTTTCGGCCACTATTGTACTTAAGTCTAACTCCTTTATAACCCTTTTCATTCTTGACGATTCGATTGGAGGTATGGAGACCAGCCAGCCCATCTTTTCCGCTGCCTTTGCCTCCTCCTCATTTCCCTCAAAGTAGTGGAAGACCGCCTTCTCTATCTCTTTCTCCTCCAGAATCTGCATTACCCGGGCCAGCGCCTTCCTCGCATGTATGACCACAGGCAGCTCCATCTCCTTCGCGATCCACAGCTGTTTTTCAAACGCCTCCATCTGTTTTTCCAGCGGAGCCTTTCCGGTCACGTAATCCAAGCCTATCTCCCCTATCCCTATCATGTTCCTGTTCATCTTGATCAGTTCGGCAAGCTCGTCTATCTGCCTGGAATCCGCGGCGCTGCAGTCGGGGCCTATTCCGGCAACCCCGTACACAAAGCCCTTCGCAAGCTCAAGCATCTTCACGTTGCTCTTGGCATCGTTTCCTGCAGTTATGATTATTCCAACCCCAGCCTTCCGGGCGTCCTCTACCTCCTTCAAGGGGTCCGGAAACAAATCCAGGTGGCAGTGGGCATCAGTGAACAAGACCGTATCCTCCATCTTCAGCAATCTTGCGGATACCTGGGTCGAACTTTCCAAATGATCACACAGAACCTTTATAAGGTTTCATATATAAAAATACATTTGTATAACAAAAAGGACTACTCATGCCCAGCAGAAAATCCAACTCACGCAGCCCACGCTCGCAGTCCCAAGGCCTGCGCATGCTCTGCTACCTTGCAATAATCCTGAGCGTAGCCGCAATAACAATCTCCTCGTACTCGCTGACACAAAACGTAAAGACGGTCTACCTGAATAAGACAGTATACGTGAACAAGACCATCTATATGAATGGCACAGCAAACGCAATCCTTCCAAAATACAATATAACAAGCAGCCTGATAACACCTGTCTACTATCTTCCGAACGATCCGCCAATAACCATAAACCAGTCTTTCGGCAAGAGGCTTACTGGAATAAACACCCAGTTGAACGCAACGGAGCTTGCCGTGATAAACAACGCATCGGATTCATACTTCGAGACTGCGGGCATGATGTACCTGAACAGGAGCCTTGCAAACAGCGTCATTGGCACCGCAAAGACGGTTCCTCCGGTGATGGTAAACGGCAAGCCCTCGGTGGTATACTTCGGATCAATAACCTGTGTCTTCTGCGGAGAGAACAGATGGGCGATGGCGCTTGCGCTCTCACGGTTCGGAAGCTTTTCCGCGCTATTCAAGGGCTACAGCTCATTGGGGGATGAAGACCTCCCAACCCTCTACTGGTCGCCGGCCCACTACAACCAGTCTTCCGTAGACCTCGGTTCCTTCTACAGCAGCAATTACATAAACTTCATAGCGATAGAGGACACTGACCCGATAACCGCGGGCTTCAACCTTCAGGCCCTTCCAACAATACAGCAGGAAATCAACTCGACGGGAAACACCGCCTATGAGAACTCCTTCCAGTTAATACTAGACCTAAACAACTTCCAGGGGACCCCATACACCATCTGGGGCAACAGCCAAATCGGCGGCGCCGATGCGATAGACTTCGGCAACGCACCTCCTACAAACAACACCCTTCCGCTCACATACATGACCCATGACCAGGTCCTTCAGCAGCTGTCCGCTCCAAACAACCAGTTCAGCTGGACCGAATACGCAGCGGCGGACCTCTACATAGCGATGACCTGCGCTTCCATAGGCAACAGGGCACCTGTCTGCTCGCTCCCAGCCATAATCGCTATAGAAAAGCAGAATGGTTATTAAGTGGCACAAGCAAGCACAACGAGACCCAGCAGGCTGCGCATCTTGACGGGCATACTCACATCCCCAATATTCCTGGTATTCCTAATCGTTGTTGCCGTAATCTATTACTTCTTCATAAAGTACATAATCACGATCAGCAGCCAGGGATTATTCCTAATTACGGTCCCTACATATTTGCTCTATTTCCTTTCAGCAAGCTCCGCACTGCTCCTGACAACAAGCGCATACTCAATCCATCTCTCATACAAATACCGTATCATGGGAATAGAAGACGGAGCAGCAAGCGCCGTAACTACCTTTATAGGAGGTCTTGTAACAAGCTGCGGCTGCAGCGCACCTATCCTTTCAGTGATCCTTTACGGAGTTGGCGTAAACGTAATAGGAGTCAGCAGCGCAATCACCTTCTTAGCAGTAAACCAGGACTGGCTTCTTGGAATCGTGATCATCCTTAACCTTCTTCTGATGTACTATTCTCTCGGAAAGGTCTCCTCGGGGTGCAAGATAGGCAGAAACGGAAAGATAACAACTAAAAATAAGTTGCGCTAAGCAACAAATCCGTTTGTAATTGCATCAAGCTTAAAATGAGTCCAGCAACATATCTATTAAAACCTTACTATCTATCTTATTAACAAGGCTCGCCGAATCCGCTGACGAAATGCAAAAGCTTTCCATCGCCGTTCTATTGGTCAGTTTTCTCCTTCTTACTTCAGTAACAATGGCACAAGCAACACAAGTGAATCTGCTGTACCATCAATTCAACATAGTACAAACTAGCGTAAACAACTATGCAGTTGGATATACTGTCTCACTGCCTTTATTTCAGTTAGGCCAGACCACTAGCACAGGATACGGCATTTGGACAGACGCAGCTACAAACACAGGGTGGTGGGTCCAAATTGGGCCATCCTTCAACTGGCCTGGTACTCCTGCTGGTTACTTCGGCCAGATGACTGTAGGTACTGATCTTTTTGAGCCTGGTGTCGGCTTCATACCCCTTCCTCCTGGCTCAATTTCTTACGGCGGAACAGCAGCCGGCATGCCAGGCGCACCACTTTCCACACCACAATCTGCAACTATCCCTTTTCCCATTCAACCAGGCCCTCTCGATAAATTCGATAGCTACATTATTCTTAATCCTACAACCGGTGCTATAACTGCAACTTGTATGGACTTGACAAATGGCGAATCCATAATAATATCAATTCCCCAAAGCCTTACCGGTTCAACAGCATTCGTCACCTACGTACCCAATTTCGAAGGAGGATCTCTTTTTACTGGAGGTCAAGAGGAAGTCACCGGTACCAATCCCGCATCGCCAATTGAAGCTACAATTACACCTGATTATTATTCCGGTTCCTTTGATATGGAAAGTCAGACCCTCACCTTCTCAGGCAGCACAGCGACAATCTCTGGTGATTACGCAGCGACCGTAAATCTAGGCCAAGCATACAATTTTAATAACGGGATAGATACAGTAATGCTATCTCAAAGCGGCGTTATTTATTTTAATCCCTCCAGTATACCAGCTGGCATGGAAGATGTCAGTATACAAACTGCCCCACAAATAATAGACGGAACACCTGCCTGCCTCTCAACCTGCTTTATTGCAACCGTATCAAACCTTCAAACCGGAAGTTTAATGACCTATCTGCCAGATAGCTCAGTGAGCTCTTCTGTTCTACCTCCAGGCACCCAGATAACGGTAGGTAGTTCCGGCACATTTTCGGCTGTAGAACCTGATGGAACTACCGTTTCTCTTACAGCCATTCCAACAACAACTACTGAAGGCGGAAGCACTGGATTCACACTATTGTCTACTCCAGACGGAACCGAAGCAGGATCCCTTATAGGCACACCAGGTCAAGTACTTACACCGGGAACAGTCCTCTGTATAAGCTGCGTATCTGTATCCTACCAAGGAGCAAGCGGGAGCGTACAGGTAGGTACAATGACTCTAACTGGCAGTGCGGCTGATGAATATATAGGCCTCCAAATCCAGTCTGTTTCAGCAATACCTGGAGGAGGTTTCCAAATCCAAATAGGAGGAGGAGACTACCAACTTCAACCAACATCGACTCAAGGCACCTATGGCCTATATGCTAACAATGGTCAACAGGTGGGTACTTATGTACAGAATCCGACCATCGGTAGTTTACTTTCTGCTTGTCCAGGCGGACAAGGATGCATGCTCTCCATAGGAAAGGTAGTTCCTGCACCAAGCACTACAGATCCCGCAACACCATCAGGCGGATCTCCGTCATCTGATGACGAAGAAGATATAGTTTATCCAACAACCTACATAAACAACGTTCAACAAAGTGTAAAAGTGGTAAGCCTCAATACCGCTGACGTGCCTTCAGGAAGTTCGATATATGTAGCAAACGGCGACACGGCCATAGTCTGGGCGAACAACGACCCTACCGCTCCTGCCACAATAGCCAACCTATACCAAGTCGGCGTCTGCTCCTCTGATTCTGGTTGTACATACGACATATCAATTGCCCATACCTCATATGATAGTGATGGAAACCTAGTAAGTTCTCCTGCCGACCAAGATTTAATAGCTCAAATATATACAAAATCACCATTGGCCTCCGGAACAACATTAAGCCTAAGTCCAGATGTTGACGTTGGTTCAGAAGGCACGTTGACAGTTACTTCTTCAATTCTGAGCCCAGATGACCCTTACCAGCTGGCACTTGACTCTTACTACATAGAAGCAGCATCAGAAGCCCTGGCAGAAACACAGATATATGAAGAAAGCACCATACCTTCAACAGCACTAACATACGCAGACGACGAGCAGGCTTTGGCGAGCGCGACAGCATCTCAACAGCTTCTATCTCCTTCAACGAACTATGCAGACGATGAACTTTCATATGACGAACAACAGGCTCTGGATGACCAAATAACCATGCTGCAGCAACAACCCATAATAGAAAACTTTCTAATAGTTGACGATAGTCCAGTCCAGATTCCACTGCAGTCCTCCTCCGAAACCGCAGCAGAACAGCAGGCCATAGCCGCTAACCCCTCAATACTACAGACCTCCTCCGAAACCGCAGCAGAGGAGCAGCAGCTTGGCGAACCAGCCTTGCAGCAACAGAGTCTGAGTACCCAACAAGAACTTGGACTTGCCGCAACAGGCTACGGCCTATTATTGAACTGCGCATTCGGAAAAGCATCATCCTGCCTGATGGCAGTTCCTGGAGCAGCTTTCCAAGTAGCATCTCTGTATTATGCATTTACCAACAACGGGGCAAGCCTGCTCAATGCCGCACTCACTTCTCTGCAAATAGGACCAGAAACCATTGCCATTATAAATCAATTAATTCCCTATCTGCCTTACCTAAATGCCATGATATCGATACTGGAAGGCAGTACAAAAGTCCAAGTGCCATTTCCCACAACATATTTCAATACCGCATACAACATAACCCCTCCTGTAATAACCGTAACGAACAGCATACCATACAACTTCTCCCCGATAGGTTCCGTCTACAACAACAACACTGCAGAGGCACCGAGCTACTTGACCTGTCCGGCAACCGCCTCACCACCACACCCTACAACCGACCTTTACTTCTATGCAAATAAAGGCACACCAGTTGCCGGAGACCACTGTACTTCCAAAAACACCACCTTCACCTCTGCGCTCTACGGCCTTACGACCGACATAACAGTGCCCCCAATAGACGAGTGGCTGCATATTCTATTTGAAGCATTCAATGGAGGCTACATCACCAATGTAACCCAACTCTATATCTCCAACCCAGGAGTCCTCACTCTTCAGGACATAGGCTACTTCCCCAGCGTCGACGGACAGCTCTCAAACGGCTGGAACACGAGTTCGTACATCTTCGATGCGGTGCCATCTACGGTGCAACATTCGATCTGGTCATGGAACCTTGTGCTCGCCAATCTATCAAACGCCCATCTTCCGAAGAGCTCTCACCTATACTTCCAGCTTATTACGGTGACAGAACCTGGACTTTCCCGCACGCCCCCCTTCCATCCAGTTCTATGTCTCTACACCGGCCCGTACTTCGAACAAACAACCCTTGACAGCGTGAACATCAACTACCTTCCCTTCACCGAAACTCTGCAGAATTACACTCCTGTCAATTATAACCCCCAACCAAACGCTACCTTTGACACAGAAGTTTACCCCTATCTTCTCTACAATTACCTCCTTTCTGAGAACAACTCCCAGTTGGCAAACCCGAATCTGACAGGCATGACAGAAGACATCTACAGTCCATGGAACTACTACAATCCTGCAAACGCAGAGGACCAGTTCCCTCTTGACCTTCCAAGTGTGCTGTTCGCCAATTCCACCATACACGAAGGCGATCTGATAACACTCCCGCAAAACGGCATAGGACTGGACGTACAAGCCGTGCAGACCCTAGTTCCCGCTAATCTAACTTCATCCTTTTCATATCCGCCGTCTAGCAACATAACCGATCCCATTTCGATTGCTTCAACCGAAAATAACTATGTCTTCGTGCTATATTATAATGCAAATACAAGCAGTGATAACATAGCCGTGATAAGACTCTATCCCCACGGCACATACAATCCAACAGTACCGCTGCCTTCATCCAGCGTGACATGTGGTGGTGACGGCTCATGGGCGGTATCAGACTGCGGTGCGTCATGGGATTCCGAATGGGGCAATTACTGGAACGCGGTCATAAACGAAGATAACAACACCGCCTACGTCGTTGATACAATACCCGTTCCAAGCAACATATTAGACTCGAGCACTCCCATACCATTCAATCCATACAACATCGCCACTGACAACGGCGGAGACATCTTCGCCTCAGGAGGTACCAACGGAGGAGCCAGTACGATTTTGGTTAAAATAGAGAACGTCATCAATTCCAATGGAGACGTCTGCCTTTATGATGAATCCTGTGACCAGTTCTACTGGGGCAATCTTTCTGGAATTCCTGGCAAGTTCACAGAGATTACCGAATCTCCAATCTTAGGAACCGTGGACTTGGCTAATCCAACTTCTGGTGCCATTGAGGTATTCAACGGCGAAAATCTAACGTACATCAAGACGCTTTCCCTCACGTTCGATAATTCTACTGCTCTGAGCGGCATTCCAGAGCCATTCTCACAGCAGGCCAACGTAATAGTCCTCTCTGGAGACCTCAACATAACAAAGTGGCTGACCTATGTCGGGCTCTTCGGGATAAAAAACCTGGCACCCAATCCCAATTCCTACGTTCCCGACCAAGAAGCATACCACCACCCTCTCGCCATCAGTGACGTCAACGGCTATACCTACGTTCTTGACGACTGGTCCGGAAATGCCGGAGGAAACGATTTCAATATATTGATGCTGAGGGTCCTCTCCAATGGGACGAGCATTGACGTCCCTGTAAATCCCTCATTGCTCAATGACGTTTCTATCCTAACCCCTCGAGAAAAGGCCATAATAGATTTCGATTCGCAGGGCCTCCAATTTGATTACCCTCCATACGGGGTCATACTGTCCGCAAACGTCAGCGGAGTGAACTTCTGCTCGTCAACAACCTGCGAACACAGCCAATCCAACATAAATGGCACCTACTATCCTATTGGACCAGAGCTGAACCAGAGCTTTGCATATGTACAAAATTCATTTTCCAATCCTATCAACATAGGCTTCTCGATGTCGACTGACGGACAGATGGCAACGCTCATTCCAAGAGGAAGCAATTTCAAGTACGGGGAGCTCCTCTTCATGAACCTCAATCCAGTTAACTATACAAACACCATATCAGGCCTTCCGACACACAAATGCTATCTTCTATCTGCGACCTCACTCACCTGCGATGCTTACAACATCGGTGGCATAACCCCTCCGATCTACGCAACAGGCGATATGTTCAAGTATCTGGAAAACCTCGGCTCGCAGAGTGCACTGAGTTATACAGTCCAGTACAACAGCCAATTTGCAACATCCAACACCCCTAACTCCGGCCTGAATCAGACCTGCATAGGCCAACTTTCCAATTTCTCCTCTCCCACAAAATGTCCAACTGCAAGCCTAAACAAAACCACCCCATACACATACAATATAACCTCATCACTCCAGACAAGTGCGCTTACGCAATCACAAACAAGCAATATGGCCTCTACTCTGAATCTTTATTCCATCCTTCAAAGCGTAACTCAGACCCTTAAAGACCACCTGAATATCATAACAGAACAGCCATTCCTTGGAGACGCTATCAAATTTCTCAATTCAACTTCCTTATTTAATACACAGTCAGCTAATACAACCAAGTTGCTGGAAAACCAAATCTCTCTGGTAAACAACCAAGGAACCATTCTTGTAAACGAATCTGAACTCCTAACCAAACAGGAAAGTTCATCTGGAGCAATCAACTCTTCACTACAAACCCTCGAGTCATTGGCAACGTCAAACAACTCCGCGGCGATGAGTTCATCACTACAAACCCTGGAGAGCCAAGAAGAGACAAACAACACCAAAGCGATGAGTGAAACGCTGCAAACCCTAGAAGCTCTAGGCGTGGCAAACAACTCCGCGGCGATGGATGATACATTACAAACTCTAAAGAATCTAACTACAGCAAACGACACAGCAGCACTAAACGAAACAAAAATATACTTTAACCAGTTGCTGATCTACGATGTAGAAAGAGACATCGAAATCCAGGAATTAGGTGTTATAAGTACGAACAATACTACACTCACCAGCTCTGAAAATTCCAATTCATCAAAAATAAACCCCCCAGTAACCAAGCTAACTACCGCGATATCAGGTCAGGCGATAGTAGCATATGAATATAAATATGACACCTTCCAGTGGTGGGGGCCATTTATTACCACAACGCCGCAATACAACTGCCCAATATTCGGTTTTCTGCCACCGGTTTTCAACGATCCCACCTATAAGACATATGCCTATGCACTTACTCCTTTCACCCTTTCCGACGTACTCCCTTCTGTCGTGCAAGGAGGCCCCACATACCTTCTCTCTACAAACAGCCAGACCAACTCAAGTTACTACCTTCCAACCCTTGCCGACACGAGTCTGTATCTGAGCCAGCACATTCTCTTCAACCTGACAACCGACAGGAGTTTCGGAAGGGTCTATGTTGCCAACTCAAGTATCCGAAGCAACAACTATGAGATTCTCAACGCAACACAACAAGACAAATACATAATACAGACTGTGCACATAGGGAACACATTGACGTACCAGGCCATAGAATCAAACGCGATAGGCCCGAATTACGACGCCAAATATTCGGACACCGGAATTCAGGCAACCAACGTACCTTCAAGTTTCCTCTACAACCAGACCCTACTTACGTCTCCATTCATAACCAATTACGTGACTCCGACGGAATACACAACAGCCCTCTACAGCGACCGGTTGTACCTCTACCTACCGGAGCTTCTCGGCTACCAACGAATAGTTTACGCGTTTACCGATGACTTCAACAACACAATCTACGCACCTCTGGACGTGGACATAGTCAAGATTACAAGTCTCCTGCTTAATGCAACCCCTGTTGTCAATGTGACCAATTCCAACAAGACAACCTTGTTTATCACTGGGCGGACGGGCGAATACTCCTACAACGGCTTCTTCCCCAATCTAAACGGCTCTGCAACCTTCATTCCGCTCCCAAACGCCAGCGTCTACCTGTACTACAACCACAACATAAACTATGTGGGTCTGAACACAACGCAGGACCAGCTCTGCACATTCGGAAATCCTGCCTACCCTTACAATACTACTCCCTTCCCGTCCAACTGCACCTTGGCTAATCCAAACTACATCGGAAAGACCCAGAACGCAGGCAACATCAACTACAACACCCAGTACAATTCTTCAGGATTCTGCGCTCCGTCTCCAAACAGTCTGCTCGGGAGCACAATAAACTGCAACATCTACGGCGAGGACAACCATAGCACCCTCATAACCGCATTGTGCCCGACAGGCGCAAACAACAATCCAAGTTACTGCATTCCCCTGTACCTCAACGGAAGCGGCACCTGCACCACCCAACTAGGGCTCATCAGTATAGTCAAGACCAATTCCACCGGAGGCTTCAACCTTAAAGTGGACGCGTGCGGCACCGGCGAACACGACATCATCGGCCAGTACTACGGCGACTCTGAACAGCCTGCTATCGCTGACCAGAACGCCCTCAACCAGAGTGCAGATTCACTCAGCAGAAAACTGGAGGAACTCAATCAAAACGCAGGCGATCCGAAATTCCAAGTTCTGAACTACCATTGGTCTCCAAATGTCTCCTACTCTCCATCTTTCCAGACAGGCTCTTTCGTACTCAGCTTTGGCGTCGTCTCTGCGCTTCAGCTGGTCTTGACTATTGCAACTATTGTCGCTTTGTTCTTAATCTTCAATCATCACAGATCCAAAAGAAGGCCAGGTTCAAGAAGGGATCAATTAGCCAAGACAAGTCATAAAAAGGGGCATAAATAGCTTTTTATGACATCTGTCACGCCTATTCGAAACGTCTAAATATCATAATTGCATATCTTTATTCATGTCTTTAATAACTAGAAAAAGGCCAGAAGGTACTCCTATCGGAAAGCCTACAGAAAGCAGCAGCTCTGGTTTTATTGAGAATCAAAGAAGCGATTTCTTGAAACTCCTAATTCGAGGGCTATCCTCTGCTGCATTAGCACTAGGCCTAAGCTGCACGAATGCTTTACCTGCAGAAAGCAATCCGCACGGACTAATGTATTCTCCAGCAGTTCCCACTGTTGAAGTTGAAAAGGTTTACTACGAGCAAATAATGCAAAAATGGCTTGTATTTGATGGAAATGTGATTAGTGCAACCTTCCCGGTGACCTCTTCAAAAGCAAAAACCACTATCCTGATGTTGAGCTGCCCTACTGACAAGGGCGCTTGGGCGGAAACAGGCCTTTATATTAATGGAGATATAAAAGGTTTCTATGAAGCCTGGCGCGATGGTAGGTCGGCAATTCCTGCAAATGGTCTTCCAGCCCTTCTTGATTTTCCTATCCGCCTTGGAGAAATAGTTAACGTTTCAATGAAGATCAACGAAGGCACAGTTAGCGTAAGCATGACCAGTAAGCAAAATCCAGCACTCAAGCTCGAAACAGAGTTTCAAATACCAGGCACTCGTTTTTCAGCTAATCCCTACAGCAATTATTATTGCGGATTCTCTGTGGTTTCAATCGACGCTGAAGGGGGCCATGGATTAACACAGAGAATAACTTTCCAAAACACCTCACCCAAACTACCAAGCAGCGTCGAGAATGATGCACTTCGATATATAGAATCCCTGCGAGTGGAAACGATAAGACCACCTAACAGCAAGCCTGCTATTACTAAGAGAATCCTAGGGCCAACCCCTCTTCCGCCTCCTAACAACATCCGTATGACTGGAGGTCCAAGCACTTTTACTGTAGAAGCCGAAGTTTCTTCCCAATGACGCGCTATCCATCACTTCATACAGTCTTTATTTCGGAAGTTCCAGTGTCCTAACGGAAACTGAGAACCAAACCAAGAAGATTTATAAATGCTGGGAAGATTTCCAAATACCAAGCGAAATCTGGGGTGCAGAATCCATTTATATATCCGCATGTTCTATACCCTACGGGTGCCAGCACCACTATATCTAGTGGCTCTCGGCTCCAAGAGATACCATATATTGTATATGGGGTAGTTTTGTATGGCTTGGGACAAATTCTTAAATGTGAAAAAGAGGGACGGCACGGTTGTTGAATTCAAGCCTGAGAAGATAGCGGAGGCGATAAGGAAGGCGGTACTCGCGACAAGGGGAAACACCGCCAACGTGGACATAAATGCGCTCACCGATCATGTCCTAAAGGGCATAGAGGTCCAATACTCAGGCTACAAGACTCCTGACGTTGAAGGCATCCAGAACATGGTCGAGAGGACGCTCATGGAGTTCGGCCTATACGACGTTTCAAAGGCCTACATACTGTACAGGGAGAGGCACCGCGAGATAAGGGAGATAAAGCAGAAGGAGATAATCAGCAATATCGAATCCGGCAAGATATTCGTAATAAAGAGGGACGGGAGCAAGGAGACCTTTAGCTCCGCAAAGCTCAGGGCCTACCTGGCCAGGGCGTGCAAAGGCTACGAGGGAGTGGTCGACATCGACGGCCTCGTGCGCCAGTGCGAACTCGGTATCTACCAGGACATAAAGACATCCGAGCTTGCCAAGCTCGCAATAATGTCCTCCAAAGCCCTAATAGAAAAGGATCCGACAGCCTATGAAGCTATTACAACCAGGCTCCTTCTCTCCTCGCTCTACAAGGAAGCCCTAGCGCCAGGCTTCTCAAAGGACATACGCGAAGCCTACTCAAAGTCATTCGCAGCATCGATCAGGAAGGGAGTCGAGCAGGGATTCCTTGCAAAGGAGATGCTCAATTTCGATCTGGAGAAGCTCTCCCGCATATTGATATTTGACAGGGACCTGCTGATGAACTCAAGGGGAATCCAGACCCTTTATGACAGGTACTTCATAAAGGACAAAGTCACCTCTCTTCCCATCGAGACTCCACAGTTCTTCTGGATGCGTGTCGCAATGGGGCTTTCGCTGAACGAGAAAGACAAGGAAACAAAAGCCATGCAGTTCTACGAAGTGCTCTCATCAATGAGGTTTGTTGCCTCCACGCCGACGCTCTTCCATTCCGGGACAACGCGCCCGCAGCTCAGTTCCTGCTACCTCACTACCGTCGAGGACGATCTCTCGCACATCTTCAAGTCCATAGGAGACAACGCCCAACTCTCAAAATGGTCAGGAGGGCTTGGAAACGACTGGACAAACATAAGGGCCACCGGCTCGCTCATAAAAAGCACCAACGTGGAGAGCCAGGGAGTGATCCCATTTCTCAAGATAGCAAACGACACCACAGTTGCGATAAACAGGAGCGGGAAGAGAAGGGGAGCCACATGCGCCTACCTCGAGACATGGCACCTTGACATAGAGGACTTCCTCGACCTCAGGAAAAGCACCGGAGACGAGCGAAGAAGGACTCATGACATGGATACCGCAAACTGGATCCCCGACCTCTTCATGAAGAGGGTGCTGAACGATGAAAACTGGACCCTCTTCTCTCCGGAGGAGGTTCCGGAGCTTCACCAGACCTACGGAAGGAAGTTCGAGGAGAAATACGCAGAATACGAGAAGAAGGCCATGGAGGGCAAGATGGCCATGTTCAAGATAGTCAGGGCCCAGCAGCTCTGGAGAAAGATGATCACCTCGCTATTCGAGACCGGCCATCCATGGATGGTCTTCAAGGACCCTGCGAACATCAGGTCGCCCCAGGACCACGCCGGAGTGGTGCACAGCTCGAACCTCTGCACTGAGATAACCCTCAATACCTCGAAGGACGAGACCGCGGTCTGCAACCTCGGCTCCATAAATCTGGCGAGCCACATACTCGACGGCAAGCTCGACGCCTCGCTGCTGAAGGACACGGTCTACACGGCGATGCGAATGCTCGACAACGTGATAGACATAAACTACTATCCGACAACCGAGGCTAAGAACTCGAACATGAAGCACAGGCCTGTTGGTCTTGGGATAATGGGCTATCAGGACGCACTCTATCTGCTGGGTTGCAATTTCGACTCAGAGGCGGCACTCGGCTTTTCTGACGAGAGCATGGAAGCCATATCATACTACGCAATACTCGCATCCACGGAACTTGCAAAGGAGCGCGGGGTCTACGAGAGCTATAGGGGGTCAAAATGGGACCGCGGAATACTGCCCATGGATTCATTTGAACTACTGGAGCAGGAGCGCGGAATGAAGATCGATGTCCCGAGGACCTCAAAGATGGACTGGTCCCTGGTGAGGAAGGCGATCAAGGAGAATGGAATGAGGAATTCCAATACAATGGCAATAGCGCCGACAGCAACGATCTCTAACATAGCCGGCTGCTATCCCTCCATAGAGCCGATATACAAGAACATCTATGTGAAGTCAAACATGAGCGGCGAATTCACGGTGGTCAACAAGTTCCTAGTCGAGGACCTCAAGGCAAACGAGCTCTGGAACAAAACCCTGCTGGAGAAGATAAAGGAGAACGATGGAAACATCCAGCACATCGAATCCCTTCCGAAGAAGATCAAGGACAAGTACAAGGAGGCCTTCGACATAGACCCGGAGATCATGATAGCGGCGGCGGCAAGAAGAATGAAGTGGATAGACCAGAGCCAGTCGCTCAACATCTTCAGCGCGACAAGCTCCGGAAAGAGGCTCTCCGAGATCTACATCTATGCGTGGAAGATGGGCCTGAAGAGCACCTACTACCTCAGGACCATAGCCGCTTCTACCGTGGAAAAGAGCACGCTGGAGATAACCAACAGGACCGCGAAGATCTCTGTGGGGACAACAGAAGACTCGAGCGGTTTTCAGGGCATTCCCCAAAAAGAGGAGATGGCTAGAGAGAGCAAGATAATAAGTTCGAACGAGGGAAGCCCAGTGCAGATCCAGATGGAAAGGGGGCAGCAAACTGCAGCGGCCGAAGAGAAAAAAGCAACGCCGCCTGCGAATGTCGCACAGGTACCAAATGCCGATCTTTCGATCCAGCCGAAGGTCTGCAGTATAGATGGAAGGGCGCTGGGCGCCGATGAAGAGTGCGAAGCCTGTCAATAAATGTTTGAGTGGATTAGATGAAAAAAATTCTGAATGCGTCCGAAGTGGACCCTAACAAGATACTTCCAACAAAGTACGAATGGGCAAGAGCCCATTATAAGTCCGGCGTTGCAAACAACTGGGTTCCAGAAGAGATACCCATGCAGCAGGACATAGAGCTCTGGAAGAAGAAGGGAGGCCTAAGTGACGAGGAGAGGAGGATGATACTCTGGAACCTGGGCTTCTTCTCAACGGCTGAGAGTCTTACCGCGAACAACATAATCCTCTCGATCTACAGGCACATAACAAATCCCGAGTCGAGGCAGTACCTTCTCCGGCAGGCCTACGAAGAGGCCGTCCATACCGAGATGTTCCTCTACTGCTGCGACTCGCTCGGCCTCGATCCCGACGAGATATACAACATGTACAACACAATCCCTAGCATAAAGGCGAAGGACGACTATGTTGTCAATCTCACAAAGACGATGCTCGATCCAAACTTCGTCACCGTGGGCACCGAGAACATCCAGAAGTTCGTCTACGACCTTGTGGGCTATTACATAATAATGGAAGGAATATTCTTCTATGCTGGATTCGCGATGATGCTCTCGCTTCTCAGGAGCAACAGGATGGTCGGGGTCGGGGAGCAGTTCCAGTACGTCCTGAGGGACGAGACAATCCACCTCGCATTCGGCGCAGACCTGATAAACCAGATAGTAGAGGAAAATCCTGAAATCTGGACAGATTCATTCAAGAAGGAGATAACCGCATCGATCCTCAAGGGAGTCGATCTGGAAATCGCGTACGCAAAGGACGCCCTGCCTAAGGGAATCCTCGGGCTAAACGCCGACATAATAAAGGACTACATGCAGTACATCGCAGACAGAAGACTTGAGAGGATTGGCCTGGCAAGGGTCTTCAACTCCGAGAATCCCTTCCCGTGGATGAGCGAGATAATCGACCTCAGGAAGGAGAAGAACTTCTTCGAGACAAGGGTGACCGAGTACAAGAACAGGGGAGAACTCAGCTGGGACTAATTTCAGGCGTTGTCCAATAATTCACTAGTCTAGAAGGGGTAAAAACCCCTTCGTGTCATATGGTTTTGGCGACTATATGACAACAAAGATAAGGAATTGGAATGATTATAATAACAAGTTGGTAAATCGTGGAAGGCCTTCCACGTATCTGTCTGATGCATTGAAACGACAAGATAGAGATCTTGAAGAGATGAATAAAGGCAAAGTCGGCAGCCCTTATCAATACAGTTTCATTCTGATTTTAGGTGCATTTGCAATAAAAAGTGTCGATAAGAAAGGTTATAGGCAGGCCGCAGGAACTGTTGCCGATTATCTTTCATTTAATGGTGTAAGCTCTTGTCCTAACTTTAGAACGATACAATGGAGAATAAAACAATTGAAAAAGGAAGGGATAAAGCTGATGATTTACAGTTCGATTGACGAAGAAGGAGAGTATATTGATGTGATCCTAGATTCGACAGGAATGAAGTCTCAAAAAGATGGAGAGTATAGAAGTAATATGTATGGAAAGATAAAGGATTGGAAACATCTCCATATTGCAATTAGTAGAAAAACACACAAAATATTGAATATGGAGGTGATAAAGAAAGCTGGAGATGTAGATAAATTCATACCTATGATAAAACCTATTGTAAAAAGGAAAAGAGTCAGGAGTTCGAGGACAGATGGTGGCTATGATTCAGAAAAGAACTTTGCTTTTTGTAATGGGTTTGACATACAACCGATCATGCCGGTTCACATTAATGCTGTAGGAACGAGAGACAAACATCGTCGAAAGGCAATAGAAGAACAACTTGGTGTAAAAAGACCTCCACACTCACACAGTCATTATCATTACCTCAATGAAAAAGAAAGAAGAAAAAATCAAGAAAAATGGAAGAAAAAGACGAATTACCACGATAGATCTTTGATTGAAACAGTTAACTCAGTTTTCAAGGGCGTATTTGATGAAGCAGTATTCTCAAAACGTGCAAGAATGATTGAGAAGGAACTACTTCTGAAAGCGGTTGTATACAACAAATTTATTGTGTAAATCTCGAAAGTTTGTTTCAGAGCAAAGTGGTACTCTTTATAAGGAATTATTGGACAACGCCCTAATTTCATAGGTCTTTATATATGAAGAAAATCCATTATATCCTGTTATCATGGAGGTTGGACAAAAGTCTCAAGCATTAAAAATCAACGTAAACACCGAATTCGGAAAATTGAAGTTAGCAGTAGTGCATCAAGGCAGGAATCTAGTTGATTATCAAGATGCAATCAAAACGATTTTTAGGCTGAATCCTAGAGATGCGCAAAGAGCGGCTAAAGAAGAGGATCATCATCCAGAATCTGGCAAATGGAAGGCGTCTCGTGCCAGAATGCAGATATCTGGTCTAGTGGGCCTGCTTCAAGAAAGGGGAATTAAGCTTCTATTTTCAACAGACGTAGAAAACCAATTTTGCCAGTTCTTTACTAGGGACGTGGGTTTTGTAGTAGGAAATACTTTATATGTTGCTAAAAGAACTGATGAATACCGAAGAAGGGAAATTGAGGGATTGACTGACATACTTTCTTCTATCCAGAATGTAATGTATCTTAATTCGGGAAGGATAGAAGGCGGCAGTGTCTTGGTGAATAAAAAAACGGTTTATGTAGGTTTGGATGACCGAACCGACAGAAAAGGTTTCGATGCCTTCAAAAAACTCGCTGAAAGAGAAGAAAATGGCGGATTCTCGGTGGTTCCAATTTCTCTACAACCTGGGGTTTTGCATCTGGACTGCCGATTCAATATAATAGGAGAATGCTTGGCTGTAGCTTACCCTCCTCATATAGAAACACGGTCTTTAAAAGCACTGGAATCCCGATTCGAGATCATTCCATTGACAAGAGAAGAAAACGACAGGCTGGCTGCAAATTTTCTGGTTCTGGATAGAAATATCATAATATCCGAAGTGGGGAATGGGAGACTAAACAACATATTTCGAGTAAGAGACTTTGAGGTGCTTGAACTGCCTTACGACGAGCCAATTAAGATTTGGGGCTCCTTAAGGTGTTCAGTGCTACCTCTATATAGAAGTGAATAACATGCTCAAGGCGCAAAATCTACTAGTAAGATATCCAAACTTGGAAGTGTTATACAGAAAGCATACTGATTCACTCTCTCTTTCCGAGCTAAAAGCTATTAGACGACTAGCAGCATCCATAGAGGCCATATTAATCAAACCAGACGACGACCTTCTGCCAACATCAGCATCTGAGATATTCAGGCACTTCGCCTCTGGAAACGCACTGATTGTCAGAAACAGAGAGAATAACGAAGTTGTAGGATTTACTGGCTACGTACATAGGCTGACCAAAGAACATGTAAACGAATATGGTCTTGCCGAAGAAACCTTTGGCATGTGTGAGCTTTATTGCATTGCCATTGACCGATCATACCAAAAAGGGAAAATAGGAACATTGATCGCATACAAATTAGCTGCCACTGCTCTGGAAAAAGGCAAAAATGACCTCATGTCTTTCATAACATATCAGGAAGCTGTAGTTAGGCTTTCCAGAGCCGCAGTAGGTATGTTAAAGGAAGACGGAATTGAAATTAAAATCAGAGCATTTGCAGGCGAAGAACTGCCGATGCTATTCACCTTCCTTACATTCGCGAATCCTGATGCCAGAGACAGGGCTGGGAAATTGAGGTACACCGAAGACGACATCAGGAGGACTGAAGAGACCAATCCTAGGTTCAACGTTGACAAGGGCGTACTTACCGCAGTAAATGGATATTTGGCAGGAACCAGTTCAGCAAACTTCACTCTTGCAGGCGCCAACCTGATGTTCTTCTCACATCCAGAAGAAGCACAAAAGACAGATTATGAATTACGGCGCGTTTTTGGAAACTCTGCCACTTTGAAGGTGGCATTAAGAGAGACTGGTTACAGTATATAATTTCTCAATTCTGAATCTGGAAGTGCTTGCTCATTTCCTCAGTCCCCATCAGCCTGTAGTTGAGCCCGTATAGTATGTGCAGCTCCCTCCCGACTATCCTGATTATGCTCAGGTCGAAGGCGTTGAATACTGTCTGAAGATGGCCGAGCTGCTCGTTGAGGAGGTCGGTGGCCTCCTTCTCGCTCACCCCCACCGCAGTGCTCTCGATGTACATTGTGCTGTATGTCGGAAGCTCCCCTTCCGATATCCTGTCTATGCGGGTCTGGAGCACGTTTATCTTCCTCTGCATCTCCCTTATGGTCAGCGCATTCGGGTTTGAAGCACCCTCCTCCTTCGAAAGCTGGAACTCGAGATAGCCCCGCTGCCCTTCGAGATCCTCCCTGTACTTCTGGACGTCTTCGGCCGAAGAGATGAGGTTGAACTTGAATGGAAACGGAGTATTCATAACAATGCGCTCCCACTTGTCCGGCCCCTCATCCAAGCCCTGCCCCTCTTCGGGAGTCGCATTCTCAGCGGCAAAAACGTATTTGTAAATATTTCCGGTAAGGTAGCCGGTGGCGTAATACAGCCCGTTGACATACTTGAGTACGCAGTTCTGGCTCTTGGGCACCTTGTGTTCCTTCGAGAGTATCACCTCAACGTTCAGGCGTTTTGTTATGAGCGGGAAGATAAGGAAATCGGCGAAATTAAGGGTGAAGATGGCGAAAAGGACTATGCCTCCTAGTATGGCTACCGGAATTGCCAGTATCCCGTAATTATGCATTCCCGAAATTACCAAGGCCACCAGTGCCGCTGACGCGCCCACATACAATACGGTATCGATGTCCATCAGTTTTCACCCATGCTCTTCTGCATTATTCTCTCTGTTACCGTTTCCCTCGGTATCATATAATCCGGTTCGATGAAGGTAAGGATTTCGTTTCCACTTGCGACCGAAGCGTTGACTCCCAGAGTCGCACTTATGCCTCCTGCGAGTTCCTCTGCCTTCTGGTATGCTATGTTGGCAGCCTCCTCGTCGTTACCTCCAAGTGCGCTCACCATCGCGTAAAGGGCAAGGGCCTTTGACTGGGAGCTGCTCACGTTGTTGAGAAGGTCCCTCCACATGGTCACCCTCCCCCTCGCCCGCTCCATGTTGGCCAACTTCTCGTCTATTCCGAAGCTCTGCGCCTCCCTGTATTTCTCCTCGGCCTCGTTGAGCGTGTTTCTCAGCTTGGTTATGTACTCGTCCTTGTTCACGACATAGAGCTGGGCCGAGAGCTTCATGGGCACCTTGCTTAGGGCCAGTACCCTGCCGAATAGTTTTGCCAGATTGGTCTTCTCCTCCTTGGTCATCTCGGTTGCGGATTTGTAGATCGGTATCTTGATGAAGCAGCTGGCGTAGACGTTATCTCCCTTTTCCCTCCTGATTATTGCATTGCCTGAGGATGAGAAGGCAAAGGCCTCCGTAGAGCTGACTACAAGGTCCTTTCCCTTCTTCTTTACTATGGAATCAAAAAGGTAGAGGTAGTTCTTAGTGAGGAACGCGACCATCGCGACGCAGAGGGTCAGGAGCGCAAGCACGCCGTCGAGTATCTGGATGTGGATCACCGATGAACCCACCAGTATTATCAGCGCGACTCCTATCAGCGCGATGAAAAGCATAAGCTGGCTATTCGGCATCCTCTCACTTCTCTCCTTTAATATGTTAAAACATATATTGCTATACCCTGAGCTTTCCTGAAAGCTGGGCCATTCCCCCTATGAAATCCGCTATCTGGAGTATTATGGCATATGTCAGAGCCATGATCAGCGACGGGTAGAAAAGAACAGAGAGCCAGTAGCTGTCCATTCCCGCCTGTATGCTGTCAAGCGTCTGGACCAGCGGCGAGCTCGGCGTTTCAGCGTTGACCTCGGCGCCTGTGCCTCCGCCGAAGCGCTGAAGGTTGGCGGTATTGTAGCTCAGCTGCTGGAGAATGCTTGCGCTAGTGAAGTAGTAGGCGATTGAGAAGAGAAGCGGCATCACGAGATAGAAACCTATCGCCATCGCTATCATCATGCCTCCCAGTCCTCTTGTGGGTATAAGCGACCTCAGAACCACTCCCGGAATCAGGAAGACCGGTATTGCAAGATACATGAAGGTGACTATCATCCAGAACTCGGCGTAGAGGAGCGCAAGTACATCCTGCTGGAGGTCCACAAGCGCGAAGCCTGGGGCATAGAACAGTATCTGGATGGTATAGGCAAAGAGATTCTGAATCGCCGTGCACGTAATGGTCGTTGAGCAGATGCTCAATTTTATGCTTATGTAAAACGCATCAATGGCCAATATGTTGAGCAGGAGGGTCAGCTCCTTCTGTAGGCCGTTTATTGTCTGGCTTATGTAATTGAGGGCCGTGACGTATGGGTTGACAGGACCTGTGACAACCCCTGGAATCAGCCCGAACATTATTCCGGAAACTATGAGGAACATGCAGACTATCAGGGCGCTTGCCAGCGCCTCATAGTATTCGCCCACTCCGAAATTCCTTATCCTTTCATTCCTCAGCAGGGTTCCGATTCCGAATATTATGCTGGCTATCGAGAAGGAGACGAAGACCGCGAGAAGTGCGACAGGGAACCATTTTAACCAATAGTTCGTCAAGGCCACGTTTATCTGGCTGCAGTACCACGGCGCGCTCGCCTGGACCGTATTCCCATTGGCAAAATTGCTGCAGTCCGTCGGCTGGGCATTCGCAAGAGGTATGGTCAACACTAAAATTACGAACAGCGGCAATAAAATCCTTGAAATCCTACTCATCTAATCACTAGAGAACCCTGATCATCATGGAGAGCAGGTCCATCCTCTCTCCTATCGCTTGCGAGAAGTCAATTATGAATACATCAACTATGATAAGAGTTATTAAAGGTATGAAGGTCAGCCCAATCCAGATAAGCCCGAAATAGACGATTAACGATAAGGGGAGTATGCTGGCAAAGGAGCCGGTAAGATAGCCATCCAGTACCTTAAACACAGCAACTACTGGATTACTTCCAGTCCCCGTGCTTGTCAGCGCCAGCAAAGAGGTCGTCGCCGCGCTCGGATAGATGTTATCTATCCCGACGTTTATAAAACCGTAAGTAATGATGGTCAGCATGGGGTAAAGAAGCCCAATGCCTATGGCAAAGGCGATCATGGCGCCGCCGAACGTCCTGGTGACTCCAAATATTCTGGCTATCAATCCTAGGGACATCAGTATCGCAAACAGCAATGCTGACGAAGATAATATGATGAGCTGCAAATCGTTTGCCAGGACGAAGCCGTAGATCACGTCCACCCCCGTTCCCAGGTATTTGAAGGTAACAGACTGCGGGACGAGACTCAGTTCCGCTGACACCTGCACCCCCAAACCGGTCGTCGCAAGCAGACTGCTCGGCGCATTGCCTGAAATCGGCCAGGTCACATATATCTCAGTCTGCAGCGTGCCCATGAGAAGTAGCAAGACATACTGCTGGTAATCAAACCTTCCCGTGAAGTTATTGAAGGCATTCATGTCGCATGTGGAGAGAGAATAGATGTCGTATACGTTATTCGTGCACTCGTTGGGAACAATCTGCCAGGTACTGAAGTTGCTCACCGGCAGGGTATAAATGATGGAGAGTGCGTAGCCGAAGACTATGATCAAGAAAAGGGAGAGAATCGTATCGTATATCTTGACTCTCGTCCATGCGCGTATGTCGCTCCTTCCCACAAACTGGGAGATCGCGTAAATAAAAGCCAGTATCGCCAGGACCGCGAGCGCAGCTATTCCGGCGACCGCGAACCAGCCAGTGTATATCGAGGTGAGGCATGATCCTATATTTCCGGCAGGGCAGCTCGTCTGTCCGGCAAGCAGGAACGAGCGCAATAGCATGAAGTCGAACATCATATCAGCCTCTCGAGCAGCCTTCCGCTCTGGAGCGAAGGCGCACCGAGGAAGTCTCCCAGCGCCTCCAGGAGGTCAAACGAGATTATCAGGGCTATCCCGAAGCCTATGAACTCCAGCACAGCAAAAGCGAGGAAGCTCACGTAGCCGTCGGTGAGCTCTATGAAGAGCGTTGTCGGCGAAGGGAAAACGCTGCCTAGAGTTCCAAGGGCACCGAAAAAGCTATTCATCCATCCTGAGGAAGCTATGGCGTCAGGCGTCTGGCAATCGCCACCAAGGCTCTGGGAGCTGCACTGGACATTCGGCGCAGACGAGACCTGTTTTGCAGCGACAGCAAGGAGCGGATAGTAGAGTACCGGCAGAACTATGTAGAAGGCTATGAACAGCGCCAGAAGCGCTCCCCCGGCCGCCCTTGTCCATGGGAATGAGCGCAAGAGTATGCCCGCATAAAGGAAGATTGGGAAGAGGAAATAAATCAGGAAGAACATGAAAATCACAGTAATCCCGATGAACACCGTAAGGAAAAGAGGCATGAGCAGGAAGACAATTAGCTGGTAGTCTATGTTGGTTCCATATAAGGGCTTAAATATAACGCCAGGGCTGAAATCCGAAAAGATCGCCGGAGGCGTGAGCGCAATCGTAAAACTCTGCAGGAAGGTGTAAACCGGAAGATTGAGAAGGGTCTTGGCTATGTTCCCCACTGCCGGAGCCACCTGGCCCTTTATTGTATTATTGCAGATTCCTGAGTAAAGTTGCATAATGTTGCTCGGAGGCAGGTATGAGCTGCTCAATGAGGAAGCGCTTGCCATGCCAGCAAAGAATCCGGCGACATTGCCCACGCCCGCAAACCCCCCAGCAATGAGCACTATCAGGACTATATTGAAAATGCTCTCAAGGTACTCTGTCTTGGCGAACTCAACCATCTTTCTTATGCCGAAGCCGTAACCGACCCCGTAGACTATCGCAAGCACCGCCAGCACCATCACGACTATCAAAAGGGCCAGCGAGAGCACCCCTCCCCCGGTCAATCCGCCGCTGAAGACATTGCTCACTATCTGACCTCCAGTGCCTCCGGCAGTACTACTTGTAACGCTATCACTGTATAACTGGCCGCAATATTGCGCTGCAGTTGCATTTATTGCCGCAGAATTCCAGTCGCTTATCGATGTTAGGCCTGGTGTAGAAACGGATGGATTCGTCGGCGTGGTTGGGGCTCCTGGAATCCACTGGGCTACCGACACTCCCACTGAGAGAAGCAGGAAGATGACCAGATAAAAGAGGAAGGTTTTTTTCATCAGACCACTACAACAGCCGTCCGAGTCCCAGGAGGCTCGTGTCTCCTCCAACCAGCGTGGAGATACCCTTGACTGCCGAGAGCAGCATCAAAATGTTCAATACATACACCAGAACGCTGGACGTGAAAACCATTCCATAGAAATTGGAGATGTCCATCAGGGTCTTCAGGAGTGCGCTGGGATTGCATGCAAATCCTATGTTATATCCACCAACATTAATGGTCGGCTCCGGCACGAATGTCGCAAAAGCACCTATCGCGTCCTTGACCGCAAGAAGCAGGCCGAGCCCCGGAACTATATATGATCCTGCAATTAACGCCTCACCTTCGAAAACGCTGCTTCCCGGAGGCCAGCAGCCGTCATAGTTGAGAACGTAGGAAAGTTTCGGATAGACGTACATATTTAGCGTATTTGTGGCATATGTTATATTCGGATTGTTGTTGGAGTAGCATATTGAATACTGCGTCGACCCAGATTCAGTGTCTATAACCTGACCATTTTCATCTAACATGGTTGGATTTTGTATGCACTTGCACTGCTTCAATCCCGCACCACTGCATGGAGCCTTCCCCATCAACTGAAGTGAATTATACGTCAACTGCATCGAGTTCGCGCCAATCGCACTTATCGGGTTATTCGCATTTGTCAACGCGGCATATTCGAAGATGTTCAGCATCGGGTAGAGTAGCAGCCCAACGATAACCACCGCTATCATCAGCCCGCCGGCCTTCCTCGTAAACATGGAGGCCCGCAATATAAAGCCCGCCGCCAGGAAGTACGGCCATCCGAAGAGCATTATGATTATTATGATCATCTGGAGCAAACCCATGTAAACTGTCATCTGCGCCTCTGTCCCAACAAAAAGAGTTCCGCTCCTAATCTTTGAAAAGAACCAGAAGGGCATGTAGGAATAATTATACCTCTCTATGAAGGCAGCGGGATTGAGCGCGCAGGCCTGCGCCACCGACAAGCAAACGCTTTCGGTCGGAGTGATTTGCTGGATGGTGGTGAAATAGTTCTCAAGGACGTTGAGCGCATTCAGATTGTCTGCAGCCTGGCTGGTCACGTTAGCCATCAGGACATAGGTCGCCATGAGGCCGTAATTTATGTTGGTGGTTATGTCAGTGCCGCTCGTGCTACTTGAGGATATCTGACTGCATACGATGCTGGTAGGTCCTGCATTAGACGCTTTGGTTGAAGAATTTGTTAAATTCAATGCCGAAGAACCAAGCTGGCTTGAACTACAGATGTTGGTGACCGCGGTAGTAAGCTGGCTATCTCCCTGGTAGATCGCGCTTCCGAAAATGTCCAATACCATTATTATAATCACCAGGATCACTATGGTCCCAATGACCTGTGAAAATTCGGACAATGCCGCCTGCTTCAGCCTGTTGTTGTTGAGAAGCGTCGCCACGACGTAGTAAGCCAACGCTATCCCTATCCCTATGAAGACAGCTATGATGACCACCGGCAGCCAGCTGCCGAATATCTGGTTGGTGTTGGCACTGAGCGGATAGCTGCCGGGTTGCGTGCTGGGTCCAGAGGCGTATGTCAGGCCGATCGAAAGCAGGAAAAACAAAAACATCGTAGTAATCTTCATCTAACCACTCCAGAATGGGCCTGCACCGAAAAGCTGGCCCATCGATTCAAGCCCCTTGTGGAGGCCTACCGCAAAGCCTATCGTTATTGCGACATCCAGGCCTATAAGGAAGAGCGCCTGGAAGAGATACTGGGCTGTAGATTCCACATAGTCGTTTATGACCTCCGGTATCTTTGTAAATCCAGTTACAACCTGCCTTGCCGCTGCGGAGAAGCCTCCGTGGCTCTGTATGACTGCCGCATAAAAATTCTCCGGAAGACTGAGGCCGCTAAAACCCGGAAGGTTCTGAACTTCCGAATTTGTGAAGAGCTGGCTTAGGGCCAGACTGTTTACTGTGTAGGGACCCAGATAACTGGAATAGGGGTTGCAATTTGTCACTCCGTTGCAGTATGTCCAGTTAACGACGTAAAAGTTCATCGCTAGTGTCAGCGGGAAAACAAAATAAAACGCTATCGACAAGGCGATAAGTGCATTGGACGCTTCGCGAAGCCTCGGACCAGTGAAGGCCAGGGAGCGCATCACTATCGCCACCGGTATCACCAGGGTGAGCGCAAGGGTTTCTATCGCCGGCAGCGCCAGGAAGACGACGAAGAGCAGGCCGAAGACCACCACCACTATCGGTTCAAGCAGGTAATTGAGCACGCTGCTGTAGTCGTATATTATGGCGGCGGGCTGATCTGAATTCGCTATTGCGGGAGTAGTGGTCCCTCCTATCTTTCCCAGAATCGGCGTCGCCGCGTTTGTAAAAGATCCTGCAAGGCTGAGCACATAGTTTACAAAAAAGGAATCTATCACCAGCGTTACCCCTGCCTGGAACATGCCTGTTGTGAGGGCAATCCCCTTCACGAAGAGCAGGGTTCCAACATAGCCATTGGCAAACTGGAAGGGATCCTGATATGCGGTCGAAGCCGTAGCGCTCTGAGTGAGAAGGCCAGCCATGTCGCATGCCGTAAGGGACATTGCGAAAAGGATCACAATAAGAATAACGCTGAATACACCCTGGATGTACTCGTATTTCACAACACCCCTGACTCGCTCCCGCGTGTTGCCAGGCAGGATTCCGCTGAAGGCGTAGACCATCGCGGAGACAAAAAGCGTTATGAGCACAACAAGTGCTGTTATATTTATCCAGCCGTCGTAATTCAGGAAGGAGATGTTGTACTGGCACTGATTCATGAAAGCGGTTGAGGTTGCGAGCAGCAGGTTCAGCATAGTTACACCAGTTTCAGCTTTCTTCCAAGGCTTATCTTTATGGTACCGCCAAGCATCCTCGCCAAATTGTCGGTCAGCGCATAAAACATCATCAGGTCAACGACGCTCAGCACGAAGAACTGCATTATAAGGTATAAATTGTATTGTATCATGAGGTTGAGCCCGGGATAGACGCTGTCTATGCTATGCCAGGCGGCTCCGAAGTAATAAATGACGTTTCCCCATCCGGAAAGCCCGTTAATCCAGGTTGAGAGCGAGTCGCAGACCGATCCAAGCATGTTTGTCTGGCATATGGACGACTGCGTCCATGTAGCTGGTTGCGAGTTGGTCTGTCCTACGGCTCCAACCACCGTGCAGAAATTGGTACCCACCGCACCGCAGAAGTACTGGGAGACAGGGGCATTGAAAAGAATCAATATGGCCGGCCAGATGACTGCAATTCCTATGCCGAACGCAATCAGCGTGCCTCCTATGCCCCTGATGAAAGGCACTGCGCGCATGATCAGTCCCATGGGCAAGAGGACTCCGAGTCCAAGCGCCATCAGAAACGGCAGTATTATTATCTGGGAGGAGTAGAAGACCTTTATCGGAACCAGGAGATAGAGTATGAAGTCGATGAATATTGAAGTTGTAGGGCCCAGATATACTATGTCTATGGTAGTCAGAAGGCTATCAAATAACCTAACCGAGACTCCTGACCTAAAGACAGGAATCCACGGCGCTGCAGGTATCGGTATCGGCGGAATCGGAAATCCACCGTAATTTACCGTTATTCCCTGCAGCACTCCTATATCAAACATGAAAGGCGCTATCTGGCTGATTGAATAATTGGCCTGGTCGTTTACGGTGCAAAGATAATTCTCGGCATTTAATCCCATGCTCTGTATATTCGAAACATAATTTCCCGTAGTCGCGCTTCCTTGTGATGTCAATCCGGTCGCTCCGTAAAGTATCACGCCAACACCGCTTATGAATGTTATGACTGAAAACACCACGGCTATCAATATCGCCGATTTGACAAGCTCCCACCACTCCTTCTGCAGCCAACCGCTGAGGTTTGTTGCGGGAAAGAGCTTGCTTATCACATATCCAAGGCCCAAAACATCGAACGAAAACATCAAGGCTATCAGTGAGATGACTATGGCGCCGCCAGGTACGCCGAACCCTAACCCGTATTGATTAAGCAGCGTTGTATATGCAGTCTGGCCGTTTCCCGACGCCGCGAAGAGCGTGTTGCATTCTGCGCTTGGATTGAATTGTGATAATCCCACCGAGATTTGGGCTTGTACCGTGCTATGCATCATAGCAACAAAAAGGAGTAGGAAGACAACTACAAGCCTGGTCGCAGCAAGATTCCGCATGCTTCTGTATGAGATAATAAGCTATAAATAATCTCTATCTTCAGGAACCGCAGCACGGAAGCTCTTCCAAGCAAAAATAATTCCGCCCCAGAGTCCGACGCATTTATTCCAAATGGCTTCCCCTACTTTCCTTCATTAGTTTTGTCCCGAGCCTTTTTTTCTTCAGCGAGCCTACTCTCCTCTTTCTCCCTTCTCTCCTTCGCTCTCTTTTCCAGCTGGGCAGCCCTCATCTCCAGTAGTTTCTTGCTATTTTCCCTGGCTCGCTCTTCCGCATCCTTCCGCGCCTTTTCCTTCATCTCCTTGACGTGAACAGCTTCTCTTTTTTCTTCCTCGTCGTTCTTTGACTTTGCCTTCCTACTCCTTCCTCCCACACCTGCCCCTCCCGCATCAACTCTTCTTCTTCCGCCTCCGGCTCCTGCAGGCATCGTCCTTCCAGGCGGATAATGATATCTCGTTCCAGGCATCTGCGCACCTTCCTCCCCCAATCCCCTACTTCCAGGCAGACGGTGATAACTTCTTGCTTGAGGTCCTCCTCCTCCAGCACTTCCTCCACTGCTTCTGGCAGCCTGTTCGGGAATAAGCCTTCCGGCCCTTTCCTCAACGCTTTCGTAATTGTTTGTGAAATCCTTATTTCCCATAACTTTTGGATAATTGCTATAATTGCTTCGGTTGGTAAGGTGATGCATAATTGATTTGTCGGGAGGTCCATAAAGGAGGTTATAATTCTTGATGTACTCATCATCGAACTCTCTGGCTGTCATCCTCCCCTCCTGATATTCTCTCTTAGCGGCACCCAGTTTTTCATTTACGCCATGCACTTCCCTGTACCTTCCTTTTATCTCATTCAGCCTATGTGGCAAGACCGCAATGTCCGCTACTCCAGCTAAGATTTCTTGGCGAATCTGTTCTCTTTGTTTCTTAAGCTCCTTTCCTTCCTTTCGAATCTCCATAGCTTCTTCCCCCCTTCCTTTCTTTATACTATCTCGGAAAGCCTTCCTGTTCTTTTCAATTTCATCCTCTTTCTTAGTTATCTCTTGATATTTCTGCGCCAGTCCCGCGGCAACCTCCGCCACATTTACCGCCATCGCCTCTCCAGGAGCTTTCCCTCTTTTAATTAGGTCCATATTATGGGCGTCCCTCCTTTTCAATACTGCTATATTATTTTCATTGGTTCTGCTATCTATGCTCAAAACCCTCCGCTTCCATATTAACTCCAGCCTTTCCCCTGCACTGGGCTTAGCTTTCAATCTAGCCTCAACCTCATCAAGCGCATCCTTGATGTCTTTTTTTCTTCCTTCCAGCTGCGCTATCGTCGTTGCTATCGGTACTCCTTCTCCATTAGGGATAAAAACTCCCAAAATCCTTTCTTCTTCCACTGGTCGAGGCTTGATAGCTATGGGATTACCTTTATCATCTAGAGAACCAGGGACAGACTTTCCCTTGACGTCTAGCAATGTATGCTTTCCCTCAGCGTCGACTTCTACGCTAGCTGTCGTGGTCGGCGTATATGCTTTCTTTTCAGTGATTGCTGCCGACGCCACCGCGTTAACCCTCGGTGTTACCACTCTTATAATAAATTTTCCACCCATCGTAGCCCATCTTTTAATGGTCTTGGCCCCCTGAGTTCCGGCCGCTCCAGGGGCAGCGTTTCCCGAGGCGCCTTGATTCCCTCCAGTGCCTGTAGTACTTCCTCCGCTTCCTCCTCCAACCCCTCCGATTATCCCAACTGAAAGTGCACTTCCTGAAGCACTTTGATTTCCAGCACTTCCTCTCACTCCACTTCCTCCTGGGCCTCCGCCTGTTCCTCCGGCGACTGTACCTGCAGTACCAGCAGCACCCACTCCTCTCCCAACATCAGTTTCCCTTAAAACAGCCGCTTCGTTTCTTCTGGCTTGTATCTTTTGCGTCCTTACCACATTACGCCCACCAGCCCCTCTTTGTGACTTGTACCTCGTCGGCGTATCCACGTAGTACCTCAGTGGAAATCCGGACTTGGCCGCGGTTCCCCTGCTTGCGCCGCCTATGGAGCCAAGCCCGCTCATCACCTGGCTTATCCCAAAGACATTGAAGAAGCTGAATCCCCTTGTCGCTCCTGCAGCGGCTGCAATTAGTATTATTATCACTATAATTGGGACCAGCGCGTTTATCGCACCTATGGAGAGCGCAACAGCAAGAACAACAAAAACAGCAAGAAGCAATTTGCCACCAATAATAGATTAGACTCTATATTTAAATAGCCTTTGCCAATTACCAAATCTAACTGGCGAGAAAGCTGATTCTGCCAATTATATATATCAGGCCAACGCGAATAATATGTGTGGGCAGTTTGAAAAAATTACGCACTAATACATTCAGGGCTACTACTGCATTAGTTGCAAGTTCGCTCTTACTTGCAAACTGCGGAAGGTCGTCTACTCCTTCAGCACAAGCGGAAATCAGGGTTAGGACCGAACAAGTTGCAACTTTCTTGGAAGCAAGGCGTCTCGAACCAAAAAACGGTTCCATCGAAGAGAGCGAACAGGAAGCACAAAAGTTTTTAAAAAAATACTCACTCAAAGAATTGGATGAGATCAAAACCCAGATGGATAAGGAGATTAATTATCGTGACCCAAGCAAAACACCAGCTTATTACAAAGATCCCGCATGGGACGCATATCAGGTCTGGAAGGCTCGCCAAACAAGTCTTGCCAATCAAAACTGGCAAAACTTTGAACTTATCGAGGGGGCAATTTTTGCTGGAGTATCTGCAATAGTGGTATTTTTGGTGTTTGTCAGCTAATAAACAGCGGCAACAACACCGAAGTTCAGGCTGTGCCTTTGAGAACGACTGGCGGGCAAAACACCAGGAAAACCAATCCACTGCCAAATCTTATATATTATCTACATTACATAATATTGTCCAGTCCTGCCTTAGTTGTGTAACGGTTAGCACAGAGGCCTGTGGAGCCTCAGGACCGGGTTCGATTCCCGGCTAAGGCCTCGCATTTAAGAATCTTCCGACCCCTTAGATAAAGGTGGTTAAATGGCTAAAATAGCTAAAATACACAAGAATACATGGGGCATAGTGGGTCTTGAATTTATAGGAAGCCTTATCTTCCTCGCTGTAGCCTTTACGGCTGGCCTGTCCTGGACCTCCGCATGGCAGTGGTGGCAAACTATCTTCTTTGCAGTGGGTCTTGTAGGGGCCGTATCCCTATTTTTCATGACCTTCGGCAATTTCGGAATGATGAAGACGGTCTCGTCCCATATCCTGAAGACAGCTATGGTAACTTCGGTAGTACTGATAGCGCTGGAGCCAGCAAGCTGGTCATGGATATGCCTGGTACTCATCGGATTCGCCCTTGAGTTCATGGGTTCTGCCTGGGGAACGCCAAAGGAATGGTAGGTTCCTAGGCATCCTGAACCCGTTGCATTTCAATTTCTTTTATTTTTGCTTTTTTTACCCAATTTCGTCAATTAATTGCCCAACTTTGACGACGACAAAATACCAACTTCGTTAAGTGCCGAACTGATGTGGCGAGCCGTAGTTACCTTTAAGAATCTTAGCATCCTATTCTTTTACGTGATTAAATGGCAGCAAAGAAAGGTTCGTCAAGCAAGACAGGAGGAATCCTAGTATTCCTAGGCTCTTTGGTATACCTCTATGTAGTTTTTACATGGTATAGCAAAGGAGCAGCTCTCGGCGCATGGTTAAGCGCATCGGCATTCTTGGGCCCACTGGTTGTGGCATTTGCCATGTTGAGCGCAATAATCCTGTTCTTTACGAGCGTAGGAATGATGGCAGACATGGCGGAGGGCGAAAAGAAGCATCAGATGCTCTGGAAGTTCGTCATGATAGGTGGAATCACCGAAATCATCGTAACTGGTGGTAGTGGTTGGTTCTACGCTGCAATAGTCGGATTCATCCTAACCTACCTTGGAGCCCTAATGGCCTCAATGTAAGCGGCTAAGATCTGACAAGGCAGACAACGTTCCCCTTTCTTTTATTTTTCTTTCTTTTCCTTTCTCCGAACAGGAGCATACCGTTTATAGGCTAACATTATATATCATAAAAATGACATATTGTCCATGCCAAAATTAGAAAGAAGGCAGGAAACCGATTTACGGTTCCTAGAAAGATACGATGTGGATCCTAGGTTCCGAGCCGCGGCCGTGGAGGGCCTGAGACTCATGGAAAGGCTTGATCCCGAGATTTATCAATACCACAACAAACACCACGCCATCGATGTTATCAAGGATGCTATGTTTATCGGGCTCCTGGAAGGGATAAGCAAAAAGGATCTAGGGCTTTTGCTTGCAGGTGCGGCATTCCATGATACTGGCTTTACTGAAGTTTATGATAGAAACGAACCGGTCGGCGCCAGGCTGGCCAGAGAATCACTCAAAAGACTAGGCATTCAAGAAAGAGACGTCGTGGTAGTGGAGAATATGATAATAAAAGGCACAACATGGCCCCAGAGACCCGAAACAAAACTAGAACGCATACTGGCGGATGCAGATGTTGCCAATTTCGGCAAGAGAGGCCCAAGAGGGTTTGTTGCCTTGAGAGAAGCAGTCAGATGCGAACGCACTCATCAGATGGGCGTACAGATGACTAATAAAGAATGGCAAATCGGCACCTACAACTTTCTGGCTCAGCACCACTACTTTACCGAGTCGGCAAGGTCTCTGTTTGGCAAACTTGCAACTGCCCATATTGCCGAATTAAAGGTTACTGCAGAATCCATAATGAGAGGGTAAACAACTCCACATTCTCCCACTAGCAAATTTTAGATTAAATAATTAAAAGAAAATACTACTTGTTCTCGACATCCATTGCCTTGAGCTCACTGTTGTTTCTCAGCTCGGCAAGTCCCTGAAGGGCCATGAAAGTCGCTGTGGCCATATTGTAGACGTCCCTTGTCCTTCCATTGGAGAAGGTCCAGACGTCCTTTATTCCCGCAAGTTCGAGTACCGTCTTGACGGTCTTCGAAGCCACTATCCCTACTCCCTTCGGAGCAGGTTTGAGTATTATCATCGCGCTTCCGCATTTTGCTGTCTGAGTCACCGGAAGGCTGTGCGCCGTTCCGCATCCGCATTCCCAAGATCCGCAGCCCAGCTTTACCGCAATCATGTTCTTCTTCGCTTCCCTTATGCTGGTGTCTATTGCCGGCCTTACCTCAACGTCCTTAGCTGCTCCGAGTCCCAGATGTCCATTCTTGTCCCCCACTACCACTGTAACTCGGAACTTCTGCTTCCTGTTGTTCTTGGTCATCCTCTGCACCGAGCAGATCTCGAGCACCTTGTCCTCTATTGTAGGGAGAAGCATGTCCACTATCTCTACTTCCTTGATGGTCTTGCCCGCATTGAATATTTCCTCGATGTTCTTGATCTCTCCGCTCTTGACCATCTTGCCTATCTTTGTCTTTGGCTCCCAGCCCGACGATCCTATGCTTGTATTGTGCTCTTCCAAATCCAAAATATCACTCGCTCATTATCTTTTTCTTCGTGGCTTCAAACAAGGTTCCTAATGAATCAAGGTTTATTCCATCCTTGAGGAACTTTCCATACTGTTTTACCGTACCTCCGCTTTCCGCTGCCTTCTTTACATATTCTGTGTTTGAATAGTTATATATCGCTTCTTTCATGTCAAGGCCAGCCTTCAGCTTCATGCCTCCATCGATGCAGCCCTTCGCGAATACGAAAGGTATCGAATTCTTTACAGGTGAGCTGAGTCCGATGTCAAGTATGTACTCCTTTCCGTTGCTCTCCTTTATCTTCGAAGCTGCAACCTTCGCAAGCATTATTCCGGTGAGGTAGGCTGTGGGTCGGTTGCTTCTTGAAGGCCACTTGTACTTTGTTGCAAGCGCACCTGAATCGACATAGGCTAGGACCAGGTCTCCCTTCTCTGCGTATCTGACCACCTCTGCTATTATCCTCTTATTTGTCTTCCTGACGACGACTCGGTCATGGCCTCCCTTGACTAGGGCGAATCTTTTCTTGTAATCGGTGAGAGCCTCTCTCCTCCTTCTAAAATCTAATGCCTTTGCCATGCCATCACTTGTACATCTTTCCTATGGTATCATTCATCGCCGTTACTTCTTCCGGACTTACCTTCGTGCCTTCCTCCTCGAGACGCCTCAATAGCGAGGCCTTGTCCGTGAAGCTGTTTCCCTTTATGAGCATGTAATACTTCCTGAATGCGGCCTTGTCGATCTTGCCGGTGAGCTTGAGCTGCTTGAGGAAGAGCCTCTGCGACCTTACCTTCTTCTCCCAAGTCCTGCCCTGGCGGGCCTTGTCGCTTCCCTTCCTCCGTCCCTGGCCCCTGCTTCTTCCCTTCGCCCTCCTCAGCTTGAGCTTCTTCGAGCTCAGGCTCAGGTTGTGCTTCTCCTTGAGCGCGTAGACGCTTCCGTCCTGGATGAGCCTCTTGACGTCTTCCCTAGTCATGGCCTTCGAGGCCTTCTCCAGCGCGAGCGTGTTTATCCTTACCTTGCTCTCGCCCCTCTTGAGCAGCTCGGCGGCTATTCTTTTTGTGAATTCAATCGTCATTCTTTCTACCTGTTTACTATCCTGATTCCCTTCTGGTCTGCTATCTTTCCCAGCTCAGCCCTCTTCCTCTCCGAAAGCGAATGCGCGAAGATGACCGAGATTCCGGGCTTTCCGGCAGCGCTTTCCAATTCCTTCCTGTTGTTTATTACGACTCCTGCGTTTCCATCAGGCCTCAGTTCCCTGATACTATCAGGATTCTTGTATCCTATGTTCGGCACCGCTCCGTATCCGCTCCTCTTAACCCTCTTCTTGTTGTCTATGCCCCTCTGTTTTCTCCATCTCTCCTTTACTCTCGCCCTGTGCTTCGAGCCGAAGTTTGGAATATTAAATGTTGGGTGAAGTTTCTTGATCATGATATCACTCATCGTGCGTCAGATAGACGCCGTCTTGGAATACTCTTGTATCTCCTATGGAGTAGCAGGCTGACCTTATGTTCGCTATTGTCTGCCCCACATCATAGGCATCGACTCCCTTGATAAAGACATCCTGGCCTTTCACTTCCACTTTTGTGTCTCCCACAATGGTAGTGACTCTCGGAACCCTCTCGCCGAAAATGTTCTTTATGTTTATTACCTTTCCCTTGACTTCTATTACCATCGGGAAGTGAGAGAAGAAGACAACCATCTTCTTTTCTATTCCGTTCTGCACGCTCTTTATCGAGGAATTCAGCTCCGCCTCGAACGCGAGCACTGCGAGATCTGCCTTCTTCTCCAGCTTCTTGTTCTTGGTCACTTCTAGCGTTATCTTTGTGGGCTCTGTCTTGGTGGTGAAGAGCCTGTGGTTCATCTTCTTAGCGGTGGAGCCCAGCTTGCCCTTTATCGTGAGCAGGTCTCCGCTGACCGAAACCTGGATGCCGCTGGGTATCTCGATGATGTGCATAAATATCAATAAACATAGGCCATTAGCCTTCCTCCGATCTTCTTCGCCCTCGCCTCCCTGTTAGTCATGATCCCTTCCGGAGTCGAGACTATGAGTATTCCGAAATCCTTGCTTGGGATGTACCTCGCCTCGTATCTCTGGTAATCGTCCACTCCGACCGCATACCTCGGCTTTATGACCCCGAGGTAGTTGATTTTCTTTGCCAGGTTTACCTTTAGCATCATGAACTTGCCTTCCTTGAATTCCTCATAACCATCGATGTACTTGTGAGTTTTCATCACGTCCAGCACCGACCTGATCAGCTTCGTCGAGCTGACGGTGCATTCGTACTTTCCCAGCCCTTCGTAGAGCTTTATCTTGTTGAGCGCGTCAGCCAAAACATCCATATGATCACTAATATTTCTCGAACCCGAGGTCCCTTGCGGCCTCGCGGAAGCATCTCCTGCAGATCTGCAAGCCGTAGCTCCTTATGAGCCCTCTGGCGGTTCCACATCTCCAGCAGATCCTCTTGCCCTTTCCCTTATAACTCTGATCATCGCTCATCTTCATGAAATCATTTTGCAGGTTTTATATTGAAATTCTTCTCCAGGTAGGCCATTATCTCCTCCCGGCTTATGTCCCTGTGCTTGACCGCAACGCTTCCCCTTCTTCTCTTCCTCGTCTCCACCCTCTTTCCCTTCCTCGCGAAGGCGGCGTTTATGTTCATCCCGAGGATTCCTATCTTCGGGTCGTACTTGACTCCAGCGAAATAGATATATTCCTTGACTCCGAAGTTGACCGAGTTCCTTGAAATGGCATTCTCTCCGAGCAGGCTGTTGTTCGCGTCAAGCGCCCTCTTGAGAAGGTCGTAGGCATCCTCCTTCCTCAGGGTCGCTACCGCGCCTATCTTCTGGCCCTGCCTCAGCTTGAGTTCAGGATCCCTCTTCTTCGAGAAGGCGTATCCCGCATCGTGGTTTGTGAGCTTCTTGATCAGAATCCTTGCGTTCTCGGCGGCGTCCTCGCTGGCCGAGCCCGTTCCTATGTTTATGACCACCTTGTCAAGGTATATTGAGCGCATCTTGTTGTCTTCCAAATCATTCACCGACTACCATTATGTTCCTCAGAAGGGTTTCGAACTCGCCGGAGCTTCCCTCGATCCTCACGGTCCTGTCCCTGAGCATCGAGCCCTTTGATATTCCCTTTATCTTTCCGCTCTCGGAGGCATGAGTCCCGTTTATCACATAGCAGCTCTTTCCCTCTCCAAGGGCGAATACCTTCTCCACTCCCTTCTTTCCCACAGCTACAGAATCATTTACCTTTACCTTGTTATCGGAGGCCAGGACGCTTCCATCGTGAAGCCTGATGGAGATCTTTCCTCCTCTTGTAACATACTTGCCCACAACCTTGAAGACCTGCCTGTGCTTTTCCCTGTCGACCTTCTCAAGGTCAAAGGTGCCTGACTTCCCGGAGCTTACCCTGTAGGTCTCTCCGGTCGGCTTCAAATGTATAATGTCTCCAAAGCCCACAGGATATCGTTCCTCCTTGACTGCCTTTCCGTTGATCTCAACTTCCCCCCTGTTCAGGAGGTATCTAACATCCCTCGATGTGGCTTCCATCATCTTTTCCTTCAATACCGTCGTAAGCGCTATGTTCGACTTTGAATTGTGCCTTCCCGCCATCGGCTTTGCCACGTACTTCGAGCTCTTCCTCCCTATCTTCATGTATCTCGTCGAAGCGAGCCGCCTTATGTGTCTTGTGTTTCCTTTTGATGCCATAAATATCACTGTTTGAGTCCCAGTTTTTCCTTTCTCAGCTTGTCAGACAAGTCGAGATCGGTTATGTATACCTTGTTTATCCTTACGGGAATCTGAAGCTCCTTTCCCTTCGCCGTCTTTCTTGTTATCCCATCTATGAATACTACGCTCCGTCTCAGGTCTACCCTGCCTACCTTGCCTGCCTTTCCGTTGTCCTTGCCCGCCATTATCTTTACGGTGTCACCCTTCCTTACCTGGACCGCCCTCCTCTTTATTCCAAGCTTTGCCTTGAGCTCCTTCGAAACGTGAGCGTGCGCGAACTTCTGTCTCACATGGAGTGGTGCGGTGAACCTTCTCAATCTTTGGACTCTGGGCTGGACGCTGCTCATCTGATCACACAACTCTCGCTGCTATTCCAGCAACCTTCACGAATCTCTCGACAACCTCTCTCGCTATTGCTCCCTTGATCTCGGTCCCTACCGGAAGGTTGTCCTCCCCGACTATTATTCCCGCGTTGTCCTCGAATTTTATCCTCATGCCGTTGGCCCTTCTTATGGACGCGCGCTGCCTTATCAGAAGAACACGAACGGGCTTCTTGATGTAGGCCGGGGTTCCCTTCCTTACGCTTGCCGAGACGAGATCTCCTATGCCTGCGGCAGCCTGCTTTCCGTGCCTGCCTCTCCCTCCCTTTCCTATCAGGTGGATCATCCTGA
>Ga0181520_10000794_pt1 | contig 68039 bp, 57 predicted proteins | sample PEATcosm2014_Bin_29_FD_132451 | JGI IMG/M metagenome (GOLD analysis project Ga0181520, IMG submission 132451) | Peatland microbial communities from MTU Mesocosm Facility, Houghton, MI, USA - PEATcosm2014_Bin02_30_metaG | ecosystem: Environmental > Terrestrial > Soil > Wetlands > Peat | place...
ACCTTCACCGCGGCGGGCCGGATGGACGAGGCGATGGCTTGTTACCACCGGGCTCTATCGCTTCAGCCGGATTATCCTGATGCCCTCAACAACCTCGGCCGGGCGCTGCGCGAGCGGGGACAATTGGATGAAGCGATTGCCTGTTACCGCAAAGCGCTGGCGGGACGGCCGGAATTCGCCGAGGCCTTGAGCAATCTGGGAAATGCGCTGCGGCAGCAGGGCCGGCACGCCGAGGCGGTGGCGTGCTATCGCCGGGCCGTCGCGCTCCGGCCGGAGCTCCCTGATCCGCACAATAATCTGGCCCACGGTCTGCTGGCGCTGGGTGAATTGGCCCAGGGGTGGGTCGAATTTGAATGGCGTTGGAAATCCGCGGGCTTTGAACCCAAGCGCGTCTTCCCGCGACCGGAGTGGACGGGCTCGGATCAAAGCGCTGACACCGTTCTGCTCGTCCACGAACAAGGATATGGCGATGCGATCCAATTCATCCGCTACGTGCCGCTGGTGGGCGCACGATGCCGTCGCGTGCTGCTTGAATGTCCGGCGGACCTGATCGCTTTGTTCGAGGGAATGCCGGGTATCGCTGAGCTGATCGCGCGGGATCAACCACTGCCGGAATTCGACGAGTATTGCACGCTCTTGAGCCTGCCGCGAATCTTTCAGACGACTCTGGCGTCGATTCCCTCGGAGGTTCCTTATCTGAAGGCCGAAGCGGGGCGGGCGGCCGCGTGGTCGGCCAGGCTGGGGGCCGATCCACGGTTTAAGATCGGCTTGGCGTGGGCCGGAAGTCCCATTCATACCAACGACCGAAATCGATCCATAGCACCGGCAGTGCTCTCGCCGCTGGGAGAAATTCCTGGCGTTGTGGTCCATAGCCTGCAAAAGGGCGCGGCATCGCCGACGCAATCTCTGCCGACCGGGATGAAAATCATCGATCACACGGCCGATCTCCGCGACTTTGCCGACACCGCCGCTCTGATCGCCAACCTTGACCTGGTCATTTCCGTCGACACCGCGGTAGCCCATCTGGCCGGCGCGCTGGCCAAGCCGGTCTGGACGCTCCTGCCCTTTGCGGCCGATTGGCGCTGGCTGATCGATCGAACCGACAGCCCGTGGTATCCGACGATGAGGCTGTTTCGCCAGCCGTCGATCGGCGATTGGGACAGTGTCGTCAAGCAGGTGGCCGGGGCACTGCGCCTGCATTTGAATGCACTTTGAGCCGCCGCCAACGTCCCAGAACTATTCAATATCCGTTCACCGCCCGGCCGATAGTGGATGGAAGGTCATCCGACATGGCCAAGACAAATCCCATGCGCTGGCTGCTGGGACGGCGTTCTCGCGGGCCGCAAGCCGTTGCCCCGGCCGCCGTCGATCTGGCCGATCTGCTCGGCCGGCCGGCGGTCAGTCTCGACACGCCCGAGCTTCAGCGTTTCATCGCCGACCAGGTGGTTCTGGTGACGGGCGCGGGCGGTTCGATCGGATCGGAAATCTGCCGCCAGTGCATGCGCTTTTGTCCCCGGCAACTTATTCTGCTTGACCGGGCCGAAAACGCACTCTTTGAGATTGACCGCGAACTTCGTCACCGCTGGGTGGCCGGCGATATCGTGCCGGTTATTGCCGACATCGGCGATCGTCCGCGCATCGACCGCATCTTTTCGACGCTGCGCCCGCGCATCGTCTTTCATGCCGCCGCCCATAAGCACGTGCCGATGATGGAGCACAATCCCGGCGAGGCGGTCAAGAACAACATCCTTGGGACGCGCACCGTGGCCGACTCCGCCGTCGAGCACGGAACGGCCGCGTTTGTGATGGTCAGCACGGACAAGGCCGTCAATCCCTCCAGCGTCATGGGCGCCGCCAAGCGGATGGCGGAATTGTATATTCAGTCGCTTGCCGCCGAATCCGCCGCCGGGCACAAACGAACTCGCTTTGTCGCCGTGCGATTTGGAAACGTCCTGGGCAGCAGCGGAAGCGTGGTGCCGATTTTTCGCAAGCAAATCGAAGCCGGCGGCCCCGTCACCGTCACTCATCCGGACATGCGACGATTCTTCATGACCATCCCCGAAGCCAGCCAACTGGTCATGCAGGCCGGCGCCATCGGGCAGGGCGGCGAAGTATTCGTACTGGACATGGGTCAGCCGATCCGCATCCTCGATCTGGCGAACCACATGATCGGCCGCGCCGGCCTCACGCCCGGCCGCGACATCGCCATCGAATTCAGCGGCGTCCGGCCGGGCGAGAAACTCGAAGAGGAACTGGCCGCCGACAACGAACAAACCCGCCCGACCGCTCATGCGAAAATCCGCGTCTGGCAGCTTCCGCCAGCCGATCCCGAGCAGGTCCGTGCCGCCATCAGCGACCTGGCCGAAGTGATGGATGGCCCACGCGAACATGTCCTGGCCGCACTTCGCCGCGCGGTTCCCGAATATCAGCCGGGCAGCACCCAGCGCATGGCCTCCGATCGCATTGCTGCATCCGCTATTCACCCGGCCGCCGAATCGGCTGCCGCACTGGCACAGGCCAAGGCGGCCTGATACCTTTGCACCGCGCCGCCCGCGGCTGCCCAATAATGATGTCGAATTCCAGGGAATCTTCCGCGCCCGCCGGGCCCGTTGGCCAGCCCGCGACGGCCACCAGCGGTCTTCGGCACGCTCTTCTGGTCGAATCGGCGGTGTTTCTGTGCCTTCTGGGCTCGACGCTCGTTATCTACTCGTCTACTCTCGTTTCAAAATATGGGTATCTCGACGATTACAGCTCCTTCGCCCTGGTGAACACGCCGCGACATGCTTTTGGCGGGGCGGCCGCGCTGGGCCGGCCGCTGGCGGGGATTGTCGGCGGCCTCGTGACAAGGGCGTTTCATCCCTACGATCTGTCGGTCCTGCCCTGTCTGCGATTCCTGAGCATCATTGGAATCACACTCGTGGCCTGGTCGATTTATCGCTCGCTGGCGTGGGCCGGATGGCGGCGGGTTCCGGCCGTGTTTGTGGGGTTTGCCGTGTGTACGCTTCCATCGTCGCAGGTTTATGCGGCGTGGGCGAGTTGCGATACCTATGCGTACGCCGGATTCCTGGGTGCCACGGCCGGTTGGGTGGCCTGGGCCTCGCTGTCGCATTTCGAGGCCGGACGGCCGGCTCGCGCATGGATCGGCGCAATTGGAGCCGCAATTCTGCTGCTGGCCGGTGTTACTCTTTACCAGCCGACGGCGATGCTGTTCTGGGTTGTGGCGGCGATTGATCTCTTGCGTCCGTCGTTCGATCTGTCGCCCGCGACCAGGCGCCGCGCCTGGGGCTATGCCTTAGTCGGCATGGCGGCCCTGGCGGGCGGTTGGGTCATTTTCAAGATCGGCACGCATGCCTACGCCTGGGCGGTGCAACCCAATCGTGGTGGCATCAGCATGCACCCGGTTGATAAGGCGTGGTGGCTTATCTCCGAGGTGCTTCCCGACGTGCTGAACCTGCAGAACATCTTTCCTTCCACCGCGATTGCGTGGGCGGTGGGGGCCTTTATTGTCATCGGCCTGGCGTGTTATCTGCGCGGTCCGCTGGCCACGCGCATCGCCGGAATTGGCCTTGCCGCCATCCTCCTGCCGCTGGCATATCTGCCCAATCTGCTGGCGTCGGAAAGCTGGGCCAGCTATCGCACGCAATTGGCGCCGGGTTGCCTGGTGCTTGTGCTTATTTTCATGGCGCTGAACGGATTCTGGAAACTCCTGAACCGCCCGGCGCCGGTGATATTGCTGGCGGTGCTGGTTCTCGCCGCCGCGATATCCGCCAAGCGGACGGTCAAGCGTTACATCACCTCCCCGCAGTCGATCGAGTTGAAGTTCGTCCGCACGGCCATCGCCACGGCCGGCGAAGAGCAATCGCGAAATGTCTATTTCATAGTGCCGAGTTGGCTGGATACGCCCGCGCCGGGAACCCGCTATGACGAGTTCGGTTGGCCGTCAACCTCCGCCAAATGGGTGCGCCGCAGTATCGTCCCCATGATCAGACGGGATCTGTTCGGACGCGATGTCGATGCCGGCACGGAGGCCGACGTTAGCCCTGAGGACGCTGCGGCCTTGAGCCTCGGCCGGGATTCCATGGTTCTGGACATGCGAAAACTGCGGGGATTCCGCTGACCGGCATTTCCGTCATGGCGGTTGCTCAAGTCATTTGGTATCACACCGGCGATTCGCCCTATGCACATTGAACCCGCGGAGAGATTCTTGGCAGACGAGTTACAGAGTGTGGATTCTCACGGCCGCGGCGCAAAGTGGGCGGGGCAGGGCCTTCATCGGTGGCAAGTTCAAATTGCGACACATGGGCGCGCGCTTCTCGGCATGGCGGTTTTGTGCATCGTGACATACGCCGCCGCGCTCGCCACGACATATGCGTTTCGCGACGACTATAATTGGATACTCCTTGCCCGAGCGCCCGGGTACATTTACGGCACACTGGCTGCCCAGGGCCGGCCTATCGACGGGGCGATCCTGAGTTTTGCTTTTCGGCATACCTCGATCGACCTGTCGCGGTGGATCCGGCTCGTCGGGATCCTTGGTATCGGCGCGCAGGGCTGGATAATATACCTCGCCGTGAGCCGGGGCGGGTTCCCCCAGCGCCAGGCATTTGTCGTGGGCTTCCTCACCTGTACGCTCCCGTCGTCGCAAGTTTACGCAGGGTGGGCCTCCTGTGTCGGCGAGCCGTGGGCCGGCGCGCTCGGCGGCTGTGCCGGTCTTTTGGCGTGGACGGCATTGGACCACCTGAGGCTGCGGCACTGGGCCGGATTCATTCTCGCGTCCTCGGCGGCTACACTCACTATGCTGATTGCGCTATGTACCTACCAGCCCACCGCAATGCTCTTCTGCGTGGTCGCCGCAATCGACTCCCTTGGCGACAAGGGCGCACGAGCGACACAAACACTACGTCGCGTGGCCGGTTACGCCTGTATCGCGGGTGCAGCGCTCGCTGGCGGATGGGCCGTCTTCCGCGTTGAAAGCGCTCGCTATGCAAAATACTTGATCGCGCACCGAGGCGGAATGACGCACGACCCCGCCGCGAAATTACGTTGGTTTCTGTCCGAGGTGCTTCCCGACGCGCTGAACCTACAGAATGTCGCCACGTCGAACGCGGCCGCGATCGTCGTTGCGGCCGCACTGGTTTGCGGCCTTTTGCTATATTTTCGGGGTGCGTTCCGGGATCGTATATTGCGCCTCGTGCTTGCCGTTGTGGTGTTGCCGATCGCATATGTGCCCAATCTGCTCGCGGACGAGTCCTGGGCCGCCTACCGCACTCAGGCCGCCCTCGCGTCGGCCCTAGTCATTTTCGGCTTCCTGTCGCTGCACGGCGTTGCGCACGCCGTGCGGCGCCCGATTCCCGCAGCCGTTTTCCCGATCCTAGCTAGTGCTGCGGCGTTCGTTGCTGCGTCCAATGTCGTGCGCTACATCACGGTCCCGCAGGCTATCGAGCTCTCCCTCGTTCGCATGTCTGTCCTGACGCCCGGCGACGCCTCGCGACGTATCTATTTCGTTCCACCGAACTGGAGTGACAGCCCCTCGCCAGTGGGCCGTTATGACGAGTTCGGCATGCCGTCCACGTTCGCCTTTTGGGTCCAGCGCGAAATCGTAGTCGACGTGAAACGGGACGCCTTCGGGCCAAGCGCCAAACCCGGCGTGACGATCGTCACGCCCGACCAACTTCCCACGCTCAAACTCGAGCCCGGTTCCATTCTGCTCGATATGCGAAACCTGCGCAACGCCCGTTGACCGCATTGTCGCGGACCGGTCCCTTTCTCCGGCCTGACCGCCTTTTCGCGGCCCGTCTCCCGTTCGTGAAGGTGCGACAAAACGTCTCTGCCCGGCGACGATTTAGGCCAAAAACCCCGTTTTCACTATTGAAATAAAGTTTATTGAGGTTATACACCGATGATCGTTATCGGGCCGGGAGGCTTTTTCTTCAGTTCGTCCTCCCATGCCCAACGGACTGGCCGACGGATCGGCTCGACTATTGCCAAGGAAGGTTCCTATGCGGACCATCGCGATCATCAATCAAAAGGGCGGCTGCGGAAAGACGACCACCAGCATCAACCTTGCGGCCTGTCTGGCGAGGTTGGGCCACAAGACGCTGCTGGTTGACATGGACCCGCAGGGACATTGCGGCGTCGGCCTGGCCGTCCCCGAAGACCAGATCGAGCGCACCATTTACGAAGCTCTGATCGAGGAGCGCGACGGCAAGCCGGCTCGCATCAGCGACATCGTCTGGCAGATCGCCAGTGATTTCGATCTGGCCCCCAGCAATATCAAGCTGGCGGCGTTCGAGCAGGTGTTCGCCGGCCGGCCCGGCCGTGACGATCGCCTCAAACGCGCCATCGAATCGCTTCGCAACGCCTATCAATGGATCATCATCGACTGCCCGCCGAGCGTGGGACTGCTGACCTTCAACGCCCTGCGCGCCTGCGACGAGGTCATCGTTCCGGTGGAGACCGGTTTCTTCAGCCTGCACGGCCTGACGAAGATGATGGAGACGCTGGAGATCATGCGTCATCGCTGCGGCAAGGAAATCCTCATTCGCGTGCTGCCGACTCTTTACGACACGCGCACCAAACTGGCCCGCGAAGTCCTCTCCGAATTGCGAAACAAATTCCGCGAATACCTCATGGAGAGCACGGTCAATTTCAATACCAAGCTCAAGGAAGCCGCCAGCTTCGGCCAGCCGATCACCGAATACGATCCCGGCAGCCGCGGCTATAAGGACTTCGTCAACCTCGCCCGCGAACTCATGGGACATCGCCCGACCGAGACCGAACCGACCCCATCGGAGAACCTCTCGCGCCCGGCCGAGTTGGTCCAACGCGCCAAGCAATTGACCCAGTTGTCCAATTACCAGTTTGGCCGCCACAATCTCTCGGGCGGCACAGCGCCGCAACCCGATGCCGCGCCGGACCCGGTGGTCGCGATTACCGGCGGGCGCCTGTCACTGGTCGGCGCGCCCGCGCCGGTTCGCAATGACGCGCCGGCAACGCCGCAATTCCCCAAGCTCTCCACGGCCGAGCCCGCCAGCACGATGATCGATCTGGAAGCGCCGCTGCCGATCCCATCGGGCGTGCGCTATACCGATTCGATCCACTCCAACGCCCTGAGCATGTCCGATCTGACGCTCAATATGGGAACGCTGATGAGCGGCACGCTGGGCTCGGCGATCCCCGCCAACGCCACCATGATCATCTCCCTGCCGGCCATGGATCAGCCCAAGACCACGCAGCAGAAGATCGACGAATTCTACGGCGTCAAGCAGGATGGGGGCGAAGTCATCTTCGCCGCGAAATTCGACAACGCCAAACAGGTCCAGATCGCCGGCGATTTCAACAACTGGTCGCCCGGCTCGACCCCCATGACCGCCGCCAGCAAGCCCGGTGACTGGAAAACCCGCGTCGCGCTTCGCCCCGGCCGCTATCGCTATCGTTTCGTGGTCGATGGCCGATGGACAACCGATCCGGCCAACACCTATGTCGAATCGAACCAGTTTGGCGAGTTGAACAACATCGTCGAAGTCGATTGATTCGCGATCCGCTTCGCTCTTGTCCACGGATGGTGCTCCGCCATGACTCCATCGCATTCCACATCCCAGTCGCTCAGCGAGATCGGCCATCTGTTTCTCTCGGACTTGCGACAGAAGCAGGGCGGCCCGCGACCGGTGCGAACGCCGCCGCCGTCCAATTCCAACGTCAACCTGACCCACGAGGAATTCGAGCGTGCCTGCCAGGTCGAGGACGCGACGGCAGCCGCCGACAAGCCGAGGTCTTCCGTCACCGCACTTCTGTCCGGCCATTTGGGTGACCGCGAGGCGCACTGGATCCAATCCTACGCCCGACAGGCGGCCCTGACCGACGGCCGGGTCGGGCTGATTGAGATCGACGCCGCCGAACTGAAGATCGCCTGCTTCGATCGGTCGCCGGTCTTTGACGCACGGGCGGTGCAGGACACCGCCGCGGAAACGGCCGTCGAACCGCTCGACCAGCGCCGCATGGCCCAGGCCCTGGAGGAACTGGCCTGGGATGTCGATCGATGGCTCTTGTACGTTCACGCGCCGCGCGGCGATCAGGGCCGCGAGATGGTGCGTCTTGTCGATCATTGGTCGCTGCTGGCGACGGCCGACCACGAGGGCGTGGTTGCCGCTTATCGAACAGTGAAGGGGCTGCTAAGCAGCGGCCGGCCGGATATTTCGCTGGTGGTTCTGGACGCCGCCGACGCCTCGCACGCCGCGGGTGTGCATCAGAAGCTGTCCGGGGTATGCCAGAAATTCCTGGGTTGCCCGGTTCGCGCCGAGACGCCGCTGCGAGTTGTCGCCGATGTTCGCCAGACCATCGTGTTGCATTGCCGCGGCGCTGCCGAGAAGAACGAGATCGCCTCCAGCGCCCATTGGAAGGTCATCACCGATTTCCTCTCGGCCATGAAACGCCCGTCGCAGCGATCGGCCGATGGGCAGGGCGAATCCTCGGCCGCATCGGTTGCTCAGGCGCCCGACATCGCCATCGAAGCGGCCGCACCGGATTCACCGGCCTCGGCAACGCCTCGAATTCGCGCCCAGGCCCCGGTCATCGAACAACCCGGCTTGATCGCCGCCGGCGCCGAATCGCTGTCGAATGTCCCGGATGGATCACCCAGCGAGACCTGCCCGCCGGTCAATGACCCAATCGCGTCGGACAGCCCTCCGTTGTCGATCGGGGCGCCGCCACAGGCGCGACCGGCGTTTCCCGCCATGACCGTGCCGCGCCCGGCCGATCCGCGGGCCGTATCCGATTGCGATGTGCTGGACCTGCCCGATGGCGAATCCCCGGAAATGGCGATTCTGGCGGCGGTGCTTGGCTCGGCGGGCGAACTGATTCGCTGCCCGATATCGCCGCCGGAATGCCCGGCCGCGATTGTCGCCGTCTCACGGGAAAAACGCCTGACGCTTTTGGCCGTTGCCGGTCGCGGGCTTGCCGATCTGCGCCGCATCTCGGCCGCGTTTCAGTGGATGCGGCAGAATCGCAACCTGATTGTCATGGCGCTGCCGCAGTTCTGCATCAGCGACGCGGAACCGGCCCTGCGCCTGCTGGTCGATCAAGCCGATCTTTCCGCCGGCGTGCTCCACCCCTTCCTCGATGGCGGCGGTGTCACGGTTCAGCCCTACCGCAAGCTCCGCTGGGGCCGCAAGACCGGCCTGCTCCTGGAAGCGGCATAGGTCTGAGAGAATCCTCACCGCAGACCCGGTTCCCTGCAACAACTCACCGCCGCGGCGCGTATAGTGTCTTGTGAGACTCACACTCTACCTTCAAGGAACAAACTCACCATGCCTTGGCTGAAATCCATTGCCTCCGCCGTCGCGACATGGCCGATTCTCATTGTCGGGTTTGCACTGGCTGGCGGCTGTGCGTCAACCGTGAAACCCGACTCCGCTCTTGACGTGGTCTATCCCGTCGACACCGTCGCCGACCGTCATCTGCAAACCATGGATATCTATTCCCCACCGACGGGCAAAGACCATCCCGTCGTCCTGATGATTCACGGCGGCGGTTGGACCAGCGGCGATAAGGCCGATCCCGATGTCGTCAACAACAAGATGCCCTGGTTCGTCAGCCAGGGATACGTCTTCATCAGCATGAATTACCGCCTGCGCCCGGCCGCTCTGGTTCGCGACCAGGTGTTGGATGTGGCCATGGCCATGCAATATATTTACCGCAACATCCTGCGTTACCGCGGCGATCCGACGCATATTCTGCTGATGGGCCACGGTTCGGGGGCGTATCTGGCGGCCATCGTCGCCACCGACAAGGACTTCATGCAGAGCCGGGGCATGGACCCCAAGGAAATCCCCGGCGTTGTGCTGCTCGATCCGCAGGCCATGGATTTGCCCTCGGAATTGCCCATGTTGCAGGAATCCGATCTGCCGCTCTACCGCACCTATCTTTCCGTTTTCGGACAGGATGCCGACCCGACCAACAGCGGCACGCAAAATTGGACCGGCCTTTCGCCTCTGCATTATCTGCAAGAGTCCGGCGTCGAGATTCCTTACCTGATTGCGGTTTCAAGCGACGACGACCAGGGGCCCGATTACATCGCCAGTCAACTTTTTGTAAAATCGCTGATCGACGCCAAGATTCCCGTCAGCTTCAAACACCTCGAATACCTCACTCACGCGACCATCAGTTCCAATATCGGCAGTGCCGAAGACGCCCGCACCACCAAGGAAACGCTCAGCAGCGATGTAGCCGCGTTCCTGGCCAATCCGGCCGGTTTTGCTTCCGGCGCGGGATTGCCACAGGCTACGTATTAGGCTCGGTTGCGCCCCCGCGTCACAGAATAAACCGGCCCAGATCCTCGTCCCTGACCACATCGGCCAGTCTCTGGCGCACGTACGCCGCGTCGATGGTCACGGTCTTTTCGGCCATGTCCGGCGCGTCAAAGCTGATCGCTTCGAGCACGCGCTCCATGATCGTATACAACCTTCGTGCCCCGATGTTCTGCTGACGGCGGTTCACCTCGTGCGCCGTCTTGGCCATGGCGTCGATCGCATCGTCGCTGATCGTCAGCGACACTCCCTCGGTCGCCAGCAACTCCGTCGCCTGACGCACCAGCGAATGGCTCGGCTCACGAAGGATGCGACCGAAATCCGCCTCGGTCAAATCGGCCAGTTCCACGCGGATCGGAAACCGGCCCTGCAATTCCGGCATCAAATCGCTCGGTTTAGTCGAATGAAACGCACCGGCCGCGATGAACAAAATGTGGTCCGTCTTCACCGGCCCGTATTTGCTCATCACCGTCGATCCCTCCACCAGCGGAAGCAGATCGCGCTGCACGCCCTGGCGGCTGACATCCGGACCGTGCTCGCTGGGCGGGCCGGCGATCTTGTCGATCTCGTCCAGAAATACGATACCCATCTGCTCGACGCTCTCGATGGCCGTCTGGTGCATGCGGTCCTTGTCCACCAGCTTGTCCGCTTCCTGCATCTGCAAAACCCGCCGCGCCTCGGTGACCCGCATCCGCCGGGTCTCGCGACGGCTGGGCATCATCTTCTCCAGCATCGACTGAAGCTCCCCCTCGATCTCCATTCCCACCACCCCCAGCATCGCCGCCGGTTTCTGCTCGACGGACAATTCAACCTCGCGATCCTCCCATTCCCCGGCCGCGATCTGGTCGCGCAATTTGTCCCGCGTTCGCTGCCGGCGGCTGCGGGCTTCATCGTCCTCGTGCCCGCCCCGATCCGGCGAGGGCAGCAGCAGATCAATGAGCCGTTCGTTGGCCGCCTTTTCGGCCGATTCGCGAACCTTCTCGTGCATCTCCGACCGCGCCATCGAAATTGCGATGTCCAGCAGATCGCGGATCATCGAATCGACATCCCGGCCGTGATATCCCACCTCGGTGAACTTGGTCGCCTCCACCTTGATGAACGGCGCCCCGGTGAGCCCGGCCAGCCGCCGGGCGATTTCCGTCTTGCCCACGCCGGTCGGCCCCATCATGAGGATATTTTTGGGCGAGACATCCTTCCGCAGCACCTCTCCGATCTGCTGCCGTCGCCACCGATTCCGCATCGCCACCGCCACGGCCCGCTTGGCATCGGTCTGGCCGATGACATATTGATCCAATGCCGCCACAATTTCCCGGGGAGTCAGATTTCGCATAACGGTGCATTGTAGCCAGTCACTCACGCCGCCCATACCGTCTTGACGTTCGTGAATTCCCGCACCCCCTCGGCCGAGAGTTCCCTTCCCCAGCCGCTGTGCTTGATCCCGCCGAACGGCAGGCGCGGGTCGGATTTCACGATGCCGTTGATGAACACGCTGCCGCATTCCAATTCCCCGGCCATCGCTTCGGCCGCGGCCGTGTCTTTGGTCCAAATGCTGGCGCCCAGGCCGTATTCGCTTTGATTGGCCAATTCAATCGCGTGCCGGCGATCTTGGGCCGCCATCACTGCCGCCAGCGGACCGAATGTCTCCTCGCACACCACAGGCATTTTCGCCGTCACGCGCGACAACAGCGTCGGCTCGAAATAGAACCCCGGCCGCTTGAGGCGGTGGCCTCCGCACAGCAGTTCCGCGCCGGCGGCGATGCTTTCACTGCATTGCCGCTCGATATTTTCCAGCAAATCCTCTCGCGCCAGCGGTCCGATCTCGGTCGCCCAGTCCATCGGATCGCCGATTTTCAATCCATTCATCGCGTCAACCATCGCGCGGCAGAAATCGTCGAACACTGGCCGCTCCACGATAAACCGCTTGGCCGCGATGCAGCTTTGGCCGGAATTGATGCACCGCGCCATCGCCGCGTGCTTTGCGGCCGATTCGACATCGGCGTCCGCCAGTACGATAAACGCATCCGACCCGCCCAGTTCGAGCACCGTCCGCTTAAGTTTCATTGCGGCCGCAGACGCCACCGCGATCCCCGCCCGCGTGCTTCCTGTCAGCGTCACTGCCCGCACGCGTTGGTCTTCGACGAGCCGCTCCGCCTGCGAGTTGTCCGCGATGCGAATCGAGACCATCACGCCCTCGCCGAATCCGGCCTCCGCAAATAGTTGCTCGATCGCGTCGGCGCATCCCGGAACATTGGGGGCATGTTTGAGAATCGCGGTATTTCCAGCCACCAGCGCCCCGACGGCAAATCGATACACCTGCCAGAATGGGAAATTCCACGGCATGATCGCCAGGATCGGGCCGATCGGATCGTAGCGAACCATACTCTTCGTCGCGTCCGATGAAACGATCCGCGGTTCAATGAATTTCGCGCCGTTTTCGGCCGCCCATTGGCACGCGGCGGCGCACTTTTCGATCTCGGCCAGGGCGGCGGTGATCGGCTTGCCCATCTCTCGCGTCATCAGCGCCGCCAGAGTTTCCCGCCGGCTCCGCAACAGCGCCGCCATCTTTGCAAAACATCCGCATCGCACGTCGACGTTGCGACGTCGCCACCGATGAAAACCCGCTTCCGCGCGGTGCAGCAGTTGGTCTATCGCGTCAGGCGCGTGTTCCGCCCATTCCCGTTCGACCTTGCCTGTTGCTGGATTGACCACGTTCATCATGTGCCTGCCTTCCGCGCCAATCACTTTCGCGCCGCCGTAATGCCGTTACAATCACTGACCATGCCGCCGCGTGCGCGACTCGATCCCGAATCATTGCTCAGCGCCTATTCCCAGGGCGCGTTTCCGATGGCCGACCACGACGGGGCCATCAAATGGTACACCGCCGACCCGCGCGGAATCCTGCCGCTGGAATCTTTTCATCTCCCCAAGACGCTCCGCGCCACCGTCCGCCAGCGCCGATTCGATATCCACATCAACCGCGATTTCCGCGCCACCATGACCGCCTGCATGGAATGCCACACCGAAGGAAAATGGATCAATGCCGCCCTGATCGATGCCTACACGCGCCTGCACGAGCTTGGCTTCGCCCACAGCGTTGAAGCCTGGCAGGATGACGAACTGGCCGGCGGGCTTTACGGCGTCAGCCTCGGCGCCGCATTCTTCGGCGAGAGCATGTTCTTCCGAAAGACTGACGCCAGCAAGGTCGCACTGGCACACCTCGTCCAGCGCCTGCGAGACCGCAATTTTGAACTGCTCGATACGCAGGCCGTCACCACTCACCTGCGCCGATTCGGGTGCATCAACATTCCCGCTGCGCAATATTTGGAGCGACTGCGCGCCGCCATCGCCAAGCCTCGGAATTTCGTGTGATGCGACGGCTACTCGGCCGGTTCGATGGTGACGGTCAGGCTCTTGGATTGAAATTGATCGCGATAAAGTTCGGCGCGTTCCTTGTGGGTGGTCAGGAGCAGGGCGACGCCGGTCTTATGGGCCTCGATCGTGCGCTCGATCGCCGCCGTTTCTTCCAGCGGCGTCAGTTCGACGATCGTGCGAATCACAAACCCGAATTCGTTCTTGTCGTCGTTGTGCAGAAGCACCTTCCATGGCGGCAGCAGCGCTGGCAACCTGGGCTTGGTCCCCGGCAGTTGTTTCGGCTCGGCTGTCGCAGTGCCGCCCGAATCCTCGGATGTCTTTTCCTTCGTCGCCATGTGCCTCTTCCTCACGAAAATCAATGCATCGCAACCCGCGATGATTCTCACCGACGACGATTATAGACAATTTCCCGGATTTTCTCACCCACAAATATTCCGCACGAGATACATTGCCGTATATGTTGGCGGACGAACGACTCTTTATCGGCGCCATGACCGGCACCAGTGCCGACGGGATCGATGCCGCTCTTGTCGCCATCGACGGCCGCGGGGCGATGGTCAGGGCGCGATTGATCGGCCACGTCGGGCGGCCGCTGAGCCGTGATTTGCGCCATGTGATTCTCACGGCGCGGAACCAAGGTCATGTGACCCTGCCTGAACTGGCCGGGCTGACACGCGATCTGACGATGGTCTATGCCGATGCCATCAGCGCTTTGCTCGCCGCGTCCGCGGTTGCCGCGCGCGACATCACGGCCATCGGCGCGCACGGCCAGACGCTCTACCACGATCCGCCCCTAACGATACAGTGCCTGGACCCGTCGCTCCTGGCGGCGCGGGTGGATGCGGTCGTCATCAGCGATTTCCGCCGCGCCGATTGTGCCGCCGGCGGGCAGGGCGCGCCGCTTGTGCCCTGGGCCGATTGGGTTGTCTTTCGACACGCGACCCTCTCCCGCGCGATCGTGAATATCGGCGGCATCGCCAATATCACGTATCTGCCGGCCGGCGGAGATATTCACGCAATCGCCGCCTTCGACACCGGACCGGGGAATTGCATCAGCGATGATCTGGTGAGCCGATCCAATCCGGCCGGTCCCGGCTACGATCAAGGCGGCCAACGCGCCTTACGCGGCCGGGTCAGCATCCCCCTGGCCCAACAGATCCTCCGCCATACCTGGTTCGCTCGCCGTCCGCCCAAATCGACCGACGGCCCGGCCATGATTCGCATCTTCCGCGACGCGGTCGATCAATCTCCGGCCACCATTTCCGATGACGAACTTCTGGCGACGGCCGCGTTTGTCACAGGCCGATCCATCACCAGTGCCCTGCGGGATTTCGCCGGCCCGGTCGATCAATTGATCGTCGCCGGCGGCGGCGTGGCCAACGCGGCCGTGATGCAGGCGATTGCCGAGTCGGCCGATAATGCGACTGTCCTTTCGAGCGATTCCCTCGGCGTTCCCACTCAGGCGCGCGAGGCGATGGCCTTCGCGATTCTCGCTGCCGCCACCATTGACGGCATCCCCGCTAATGTCCCGGCCGCCACTGGAGCCCAACGCGGCGTCATCTGCGGATCGATCACGCCTCGGCTGTGAATAACCGGGCTGGGTTTTTCGATCGTTCAATTCCGCGTATGATCCGCACCCGATGACTCAATCCAACGCTCATATACCGACGCCAGCAAGTTGCCGGCGCGAGCCTGTTGCCGGATTGGTGCGGCGGCTGCTTTTTGAAGCGGCCGAGGCCGTGTCCGCGCCGGGGGCGGCTTTGTGGCTGATCAGCGAGGACGGCCAGCGCATGGACGGGGCCGTCAGCAGCGGGGCGGCCAGGGACGTGATCGAATCGGCCTCGGTGCCCATAGACCAAAGCGTGATCGGCACCGTGGCCAGCAACGGCCTGGCCACCAGCATCGGGCCGGACGATTTTCACAATCCGTCGATCGACGAACTCACCGGCCTGCACACGCGGGCAATGGTCGCCGCGCCGGTGCTGATGCGCGGCAAAATCGTCGGTGTCGTCTCGGCAATCAATCCTGCCGCCGGCGGCCTCTTTTCAGCCGGCGATCTCGAACGCATCGCCTGGAAAGCGTATCTCATCGGCCTGGTCTTGCTGGATTCCCATGAACACTAGCGATATCGCTCAGGACATCGGCGAATGGCAACAAGCCACCGGACGCGGCGTGCGTGTGCTGGTGGTCGATTCCGGCGTGGATGCATCGCATCCCATCTTCGCCGGCAAGCCCATCCCCACATTCGTCACCCAAATGGACCAGCGCGGATTCCGTCACGTCGTCGCCGAGCGCCCGGTCGATCCCTCCGGCCATGGCACGGCCGTCGCCGGGATCATCAGGTCATTTGCCCCCGACGCCGAACTGGCCAGCGTGCGCGTCATGTCGGAAATCGGCGGCTCATCGCTTCTGGTCATCGCGGCTCTGCACTGGGCGATCGATCAGGGCTATCAGATCGTCAACTGCAGCTTCACGTCGGCCGATTCCCAGTTTCTTCCCGATTACAAATCGGTGGTCGATCGCGCATTTTGCCGCAATGTGTTGATCGTCGCCGCGTGCAACAACCGCAATTACGGCGCGGTGGAATATCCGGGATCGTTTCCGACGGTGATCTCAACCGATTTCAGCAAACTCAACGGCCTGTCGCTGCGCCGCCGCGAAGGCCAACTGGTCGAGTTCATCGCCGCCGGGGAACTTGTCGCCGTCGCTTACAAAGCCGGCCAATCGCGCATCATGACCGGCAGCAGCGTTGCCGCGGGGCACGTATCGGCGCTGGTCGCGCGGATACGGCAGTTGCGGCCGGAGTGGAATGCGTGTCAGATCAAGTCCGCTTTGTACGCGCTGGCGGCGAAGGATAGGATCGCCTGACAGATGTCGGTCCGGCCGGTTTGTCCGGCGCGTTTACGGAGGCCCGATGGCGGCGCGGAAAGTTCTGCTGGTCGTTGCGGATTACAGCGACATGCGCCAGGTTGTTTTCGAGGAATGCTTTTCGCCCCGCAACCGCCAATACGCCGCGTATCACGGATACGAGTATATCGTCAGCAGGGGCGACGATTTCCGCCAGCACAAGACCTGGTGCAAGGTCGGGATCATTGACCGCATGATCCGCCAGCGTGAGCTTGTCGATGGCGACAGCGTCGTTGTTCTTGACGCCGACATGATCATCGTCAATGGAACCAGAAACTTCGCCACCGATAAGTCATTTTGCTACGCGATCGACAATTGCAACACGCACTGCCTGGGTTATTTCGCCTTGAACATCAACCCCTGGTCGCGGTCCATGTTGCCCTGCCTCCTCGACGAATCGCTTTATCTCCGCCATCGCCATGAAGAGCGATGGCGCGCCTGGTGCGAACAGGCCGCCTGGTATGCCATCTGCGGCATCGGTGATCCCCAGGGGCGATGCTTTCTCGATGTGCCAGATTATGGGTGGCATTTGCAGCTTACGGCCGACACATCCCTGTCGCTGGCGGAACTGCGGCAGCATGTCGAGGTGCGCGGGCCGGAATGGAATACCACGCTGCTCGATGATGAATTCGACAGCCCCGGCGCGATGAGCCTTCGCCCGTATTACACGAATCGCAGTCGCGGCCAGGACACCATTATCCGCCACTTTTCCGGAGCGCAGAGCTGGCGATATTATTATGCATGCCGGCCGCTGTTCCCCTCGGCGCAGAACCCAGGCGTCTCGGCCACTCCGGATTTCGAGCCGCCGCCGTTCTCGATCGTTGCTTTCAAACAAAAGTGGGGCTGTTGAGTGTGCGTGACTCAACCGGCGGCCGACGACTTCAGGAATTCGCGACGGGTCATTCAACATCCCTTGCGGTTGCGGCCGTGTGATGCATGACTTGTACAACCGACGGGTATGCCAGCGCGACGGCCCGATCACGATGTCCGGCCTTACGGCTCAAATTTCGCCGGCACGGACAGATCGAAACCTGTTTTGGTTAACTGGTCGGTGCTCTGGATCACGTCGCCGTTCATCTTGACGTTCTTGAACGTGATCGGATCGACGTGCTGTCCGGTGATCAGCCCGGGCTTGCCCGGCTTGGAAAACGTGCAGTTCTGGAACACGAAATTCGTCAGCGGCTGGTCGCCGCCATCGATGTAAATCTGCCCGCCATCGCTCTCGAACGTGCAGTTGTCAAACACGAAATCGTTCAAGGGAGCGTTGCGGCTGCCTTTGGAGGGATAACCCCGGCCGGTGAAATACGCGGGCGTCATCTGAATCCAGATGGCGAACTTGTTGTGGTTGGTGACGAAGTTCGCGTTTTGGATTCGCAGATGGTTGATGGCCGCCGCGCCGCCGTAACCGATGGCCAGGGAGCAGGTGTAGGAATAATTGACAAATCCATTAACGACAAAGTCGTTGACGCCGGTTCCGCCGCCGTACATCGCCCAAGTATCGTCCATGGTCATGGCGAATCCGTTTTCGATCAGGATGTGGGTGGTGTTGCTGAAGTCGTAGGCATCGTCGTGATATTGCTGCTTGCGGTTGACGATCTTGATATTGCGGGTGTGGAAATTCGTGCAGCCACTGACCGTCGTGGTCCAATAGGCCGTGCGCAGCAGCAGCAGGTCAGAGAACGTGATGTTGCGGCTGTTGCTGACGACGTAGCCGCGGATTCCGGTGCCGTGCGGATCATTCACCTTACCATCGGCGTCGCGGGCTTTTCCATCGCCGGTGTCGGGTTGGAAATCATGCCACAGGGCCGGATAGCCGTTCATGTCGATCGCTCCTCGACCGGCCAGGCCGGCGTTGTCGACATTGTCGAAGACCACCTGGGCCTTGCCGGCTTTCGCCCCGGCCGGCAGGGTGTAATCCGCGGCCTTGCCGGTGCCGCGGATTACGGCCCCGGCATCGACATAGAGCGTGACGTTGCTCTTCATGTAAATCAGGCCGCACTGGTAAACGCCCGGCGGGAAAAAGAGCGTTCCACCGCCGGTCTTGGCGGACACTTCGCTGATGGCCTGGTTGATCTTCGCGGTGTTGGCGGTCTTGCCGGTGTTGTCGACCTGGTAGTCCATGATGTTGACGACGCCGGCGTCGCCAAGTTTAACGGGTTTGGCTTCCGGCGGCTCGGCAAACAGCATGAGGCCGGTATTATTGAACGCCGGCTCATCGTTGAAGAACAGAACCAGATACCGCGGCTGGTCCAGGTCGAAACTGACCTTGTTGCCGCTGATCGTCGGCTGAATGTTGTAGGCGAGCGGCCGGATATTGCAGGTGATGAGCTTCCGCTCGCTGATCAGCACTTCGATCTCAACGTGGACCTTGCCGGTCATCGAAAAACTGGCGTAGTCCATCCAGTTGAACTGATCGTAAGTGAAGTAATTATGCACAAAGACGCTCTGGCCGTTTACCGTCACTTTGTACGCCAGGCTGGCCTTGTCGCCCGGCGCCGGCGGATAGGGCGTGACATCCGCAAAGGCCGCAACCGGCAGGACCACGAGCAACAGACCAAAGAGCCGCGCCGACAGATTTGATTTCATGCCAAAGCTCCTCATTCCCGCATCCCATCCCCCGCGGTGGCAACTATACAGCCAACGACGCGCTTTTTGGAAGCCATCGGCGCAGATTTTCGATCTGCCGGCCGCGACGCCGAGGCGGCTCTTGAATTTGCGACCGCTTCGGCGATCATAGCCGCCAGCGGATTCCTGTCTTTGCGGCTTCGAGGAACTTTACGATGAGGTTGAACACTATGCGATTCACAGCTTCCCTGGTTGCGGCGGGCGCCGCCCTGGTTTTGGGCGCGTGGGTGTCGTCGGCGCAGGCGCAGCCGGCCGGTGCGGCCAACGCGGATTTGAGCTCGTACATTCTCACGCCGGCACCGGCGCATACCCCTCGGCTCACCGGGCCGCAGATTTATGGTGAGCGTCCGGGCCGTCCGTTTCTTTTCACCTTGACCGCGACCGGCGACAGGCCGATGACATTCTCCGCCGACGGTCTGCCTGACGGATTGAAGCTGGATGCCAGCACCGGCCAGATCACCGGAACCGTTGCCAAAGAGGGTACGTTCACAATCAAGGCCGGCGCCAAGAATACGCTCGGCAGTGCCTCTCGCGATTTGAAAATCGTCATCGGCGATGTGATCGCGCTGACCCCGCCAATGGGCTGGAATAGCTGGAACAGTTGGGCCGGCCAGGTGGATCAGGACAAGGTGATGAGTTCGGCGAAGATTCTCGCCTCCTCCGGCCTGATCAATCACGGCTGGACGTATGTGAACATCGACGACACCTGGCAGGGCAAGCGCACCGGACCCGACCATGCGCTGCAGGGCAACGAGAAATTCCCCGATCTCAAGGGCCTGTGCGACGATCTGCATAAGATGGGGCTCAAGGCCGGAACCTACTCCACGCCGTGGATCACTTCGTACGCGAGCTATCCCGGCGGGTCGAGCGATTCGCCCGATGGCGCATGGGACAAGGCCACACTGGGCAACAACACCGGCCATAAGGTCGGCAAATATCACTTTGACGTGGCCGATGCCAGGCAACTGGCGGCGTGGGGATTTGATTACCTGAAGTACGACTGGGATCCAATCGACGTCAACAACACCAAGGAGATGAGCGATGCCCTGCACGAAAGCGGGCGCGACCTTGTCTACAGCCTTTCAAACACAGCTCCGATTGCCGGCGGCCAGAACTGGGCGCAACTGTCCAACGCCTGGCGCACGGCCGGGGACATCGTGGACAATTGGGGCCGGGGCAACCAGAGCTGGCAGCATGGCATGGCCGAGATCGGATTCGGCGAGGATCGCTGGATTCTGTTCGCCGGGCCGGGACATTGGAACGATCCGGACATGCTGGTCGTCGGCACCGTCAGTCTCTCCCAGGCCATGCACCGCACGCACCTGACCCCCGACGAGCAATTCACGCACATCAGCCTCTGGTGCCTGCTGGATGCTCCGCTGCTCATCGGCTGCGATATGACCAAGCTCGATCCTTTCACCCTGAGCCTGCTCAGCAACGATGAAGTGCTCGACCTCGATCAGGACTCGCTGGGCAAACAGGCGAAGCGCGTGTCCGGCCCCGCGTTCGTTCCGCAGGGCGGCGCACGCGGACGCGGTGCGGCAGCGGCCGCCCCGGCCCCGGCCGACAACCCGGGCGGCAACTCCCTGGTCTACGCCAAGCCGATGGCGGATGGCTCGATTGCCGTTGGTCTCTTCAACATCGGTCCCAGCGAAGGCAAAGTGACCGCGACATGGAATGACATCGGCGCCACCGGCAAGAACGTCGTGCGCGATCTCTGGCGTCAGAAAGACCTGGGTACGTTCGAGAATGAATTCTCGGCAACCGTGCCCTCGCATGGCGTGGTGCTGGTGAAGATCAAGCCGGCGATGTGAAAACGATCGCATTGCATATCTTGACGATATTATTCCGGAGATTGATATTTCATTGGAGGCACTATGAAGCGGGCTTTCGGATTTGCGATTTTGCTGACGGCCGCAGCGGGCGCGGGATTTTCGCCGGCACACGCACAGGTGCTTACGACGGACGGCGGCAATGTGGTTTTCGGTATCGCCGCACCGGCGACGCAGCCGGGACCGGGTTCCGATGACCTGCGCGCCCAGCGCGAGAAGCTGATGCGGGAGCAGAAGGAAGTGCACGACGCCAGAGCGATGCTTCAATCGCAAATGGAGCAATTGGCTCAGCGCGAGAAGGCGGTTCAAGCGGAGGCGGCGCAGCTCCAGGATCCGGCGGGCCGGGCGGGAGGCCCGCCGCCCGCTCCGGGCCGGGCCGGAGGACCGCCGGCGCAGGGCCAGGTCCGGTTCTTTGTGACGGGTGTCGCGGGGGATCAGGATGATGCAGGTGCGCGGGGTGCTCCCGGCCCGCGCGGCCAGGCGAATGGTCGTGGCGCAAGAGGCGCTCCAGGCGCGCCGGCTGCACCCGACAGGGCGGGCGGCCCACCGGCGCCGGAGCAATTCAGAATGTTCTTCACTGGTAGTGCCGCAGAGCCCGGCGGTTTGGCCATGCCGGACGGCGGCATTGTCACCATCCGTCGCGGACCCAATGGTGAAATCGTCCAAGCCAGCGGCGCGGCGATGGGTCTTCCCGAGCCAATGGCCATCGGTGCTGCGCCGATAGCGGGCGCTGGGCAGGGCGTGCTGGTCACAGGCGATGCCACTACTTCGGCGCTGCAGGCGATCGCCAGCGCCCGCGAGATTCTCAAATCGGACCCGCAGCGGGCAATCGCTTTTTTCAGGAACCTGCTCGGGCAGACGAAGAACGAAACGGTGCAGCGAGCGATCGCCATGCAACTGATTGACCTGTACAAGCAGACTGGCGACACCGGCGACGCACTCAACGAGATTTCCCACGTCATCATCGACGCGCCGCCCCAGACTCCGTCGGGACCAGGCCAGTTCTTTCTCTTCAGGAGCGCCGACGAATCCGGAGTGAATGTCCCTGGCCCCACTCAGATCGCACCGCCGCCCGGCGCACCACCCGCGCCGCCTCCAGCGCCGTGAGCGGCCGGATTAGTGCCCGTGAATGGGCTGGCCGAGGATGGCTTGCAACTCGGCCAGTTTCTGTTTCAACATCGCGGGACTGGACGTTTCCAGGTTGAGCCGCAGCAGCGGTTCGGTATTGCTCTGGCGCACGTTGAACCACCAATCGCCCAAATCGACGGTGATGCCGTCGAGATAGTCGATCTTGGCGGATTTGTATTTCTCGGCCAGATCCTTGATCTTCGCTTCCTTTTCGGGAACCTGGAAATTGATCTCCCCGCTCTGCGAATACCTGTGCAGCGGTTTCATGATCTCGCTGAGGGATTTCTTTTGGCCCGAGAGAATTGACAAGACACGGGCAAACGCGATGGCGCCGCTGTCAGCGTAGAAATTGTCCCGGAAATAGAAATGCCCGGACAGCTCGCCGCCGAAGACCGCCTTGGTATCCGCTAGCGTCTTCTTGAGGAATGCGTGCCCGACGCGATCACGGCGGGGGACACCGCCGGCCGCCGTCACTTCATCGGGAACCACATGGCTGGATCGCAGGTCGTATACAATTGTCGCGCCCTTGTTCTGCGGCATGCTCAGGAAATCGCGGGCCACAAGTGCCGTGATCAGATCGCAGCCGAGAATCTGCGCGTTCTCGTCCAGGAACATGCAGCGGTCGGCGTCGCCATCGAAGCACACGCCCAGATCGCATTCAATCGAGCGCATCTTGGCCTTGAGCAGGTCGAGGTTTTTTTCCACCAGCGGGTTCGGATCGTGCGTGAACGAGCCGGTGATCTCGAACAACACCGGCACGATCTTGAGGTTCAGGGCATCAGCGAATATCGCCGGAACCATTTTCCCTCCCATGCCGTTGCTGGCGTCGATGACCACTTTCAGCGGGCGCTTCAGATCGAGGAACTGCCGCACATGCTTCTTGTAATCGGGCCAGAGGTTCTGCTCCTCGTATTTTCCCACGGCCGGCGATTTCGCACCAACCGCCACCGCCAGTCGCTTGATATCGTCCAGCCCGCTGTTTTGCCCGACGGGTTTGGCCTTGGGTCCGCTGATCTTGAAGCCGTTGTACTGGATGGGATTGTGGCTGGCGGTGGTCTGGATACCGCCCAGCGCATCCAGATGATTGATGGCGAAATAGATGAACGACGTGTCAATCATCCCCACGTCGATCACGCCGATGCCAGCGGCCCGGATTCCGTCGCAAAGGCTCCCGGCCAGTTCCGGGCTGCTCGGCCGCATGTCTCGTCCGACAACCAGCGCATCGCCCCGCTTAACGCTTTGGGCCTGGGATTTGAGAAACTGCGCGGTGGCAAACCCGATGGCGTAGGCCGCCTCGGCATTGATCATATCGGGATAGGTCGCGCGCACGTCGTAGGCTTTGAATATTCTTGGATCCAACATGGCGGCGGAGTTTAAGAAATGGGGCGGCGAATGGGAAGTGAGTGCATTTCCGAAAGTCTAGTGGATCAGGTCGTTCTTGCCCCGATTTTTTGGGTAGCCGCATCGGATTCGTTCCGCCGAGAGCGTGCGATCGACGCGTCCTGTCCGAGATATTATCCTCCGCCGCATGAGGACCAGGCTTACCAGCAACGGCCGGATTACATTGCCGGCGGAGATCCGGCGGATGGACGACATCAGGCCGGGCGAGTTTTTCGATCTTCAGCGAATCGATGGCAGGCATTATTGCCTCGTCAGGCAAACACGCCCTGCGAAACAGGGCCTGGTTGACTGGCTTGTGACCTGTCCGGCGAAAGGGTATTTCGTGCCGATCCAATCGGAATCCACACGGGCACTCTGAGAAACCTCACGCCGCCAGCGTCTGGAGGTTCGGGTTCCTTTGCAATCCAAGGTCGATTCCTGCCGAATTGATCGCAAAACTCATCGCTGTTGCGGCAAGTCAACGTGGTTTGTTGCCCGGCGGCAACGGACGCTCCTAGACGGACCGACGTTTGAACCTTTTTCCGCCGCGGCACGGGGTTTGTTACTAGACGGGCATGAAATGGATGGGAATCTGCATCATGGCACTTTTGGCCGGTGGGTGTGCAACGCAACAGGCCCCTGTGACACCGGCGGCGCCCGTGGCCGTGGCACGTCCGGCGACGGCGCTGGCGTTTGACCCGCCGATTCTCATGGGCCAGCCGCGGGCTGATCTCTCCCGCGAGGCCCGGCAGCCAACGGCGTTTGTGGGCTATGACTCCGTCAGCACCAGTTCGTTCGACATCAGCACCGATAACCGCCAGAGCACGACACCGGGCGACAGCTATTACGACCGCGAGGCGGTGACCGAAAAAGTCGGCGTGAGCACCCGTTGAGGGTAGACTCTCCTTCGTGCCGCAAACCAAAAACGAAATCCGGGATCTGCTGGGCGGGATTCAGGCGTCGCCGCAACATCGCCTCGGTCAGAATTTCATGATCGACGGCAATCTCGTCCGCGTGGTTGCCGCCGCCGGCGAACTTTCACAAAACGATGCCGTCATTGAAGTGGGCCCCGGCACCGGCACGCTGACCGGCGAACTGCTGGCCGCGGCCCGGCGCGTGCTGGCCGTCGAGATCGATCGCAAACTGGCCGAGATGCTCATCGCCCGCTACGCCGATGATGCTCGCATCGAAATTCTGAACGCGGATGCATTGGCGGGCAAGCACCAGTTGAATTCGCGGGTTATCCAGTGGATCGATCACGCGCGGCGCGAGGGCCTTGCGGTCAAGCTGGTGTCGAACCTGCCGTACGCCATTGCTTCGCCGCTGGTGGTCGAGTTGCTGATCGCCGGCGTCGATCTGCTGGCGTTTACCGTTCAGAAGGAAGTTGCCCAGCGGCTGCGCTCGGCGGCGGATGGTGAACTGTACGGCCCGCTGTCGATCATGGTGCAGTTGCTGGCTGATGTCGAACAGTTGCGCACCATGCCGCCGCAGGCGTTCTGGCCAATGCCGAAGGTCGATTCGGCCCTGGTGCGGATGCGTCGGCGCGACCGGCTGGGCATTGAAGCCGAGCGGTTCAGCCGGTTTGTGCATGGGGTGTTTTCCTCGCGGCGCAAGACCTTGAAGAAGGCGATGGAACTGGCAAGCGTAATGGATGTCGAGAGCGCACTGACGGCGGCCGGCTTGGACGGCCAGCTCCGGCCGCAGAATGTGACCGTTGAGCAGTGGTGGGGACTGTTCTTTGCGGCGCAGCGCCAGTGAAACGGGCGACGTCGGGCACTCATGGTCGGCGATCAAGATATCGCGTCAACAAGAAAATAACGGCGACGAGCCAGAGCCCTGCCACAAGGCCGATGAGCTTCCGCGCTGTTTCGCGGCCGATCCTCGCGCCGACGTAGGCGTATGCCATGCACATCGCAATGGCAAACCCGGCGAACCCAACGACCCAGCGCGAGTCGAATGCGGCGACGGGTAAACCCAAGCCCATGAGCACGATTCGGGGCGCGCCGCCCGCCACCAGGACAAGCACCGTCACGCTCAATAGCATTCCTGTCCGAAACGGCGAGACGAATCGAGGATTGGCCGACTCGTTCGGGCCTTCAGCCAGCGCAGAGGCAACAGCATCGTCCACCGAAGCGCCCGGCGGCGCGTCGACGAGCCTGGCAACGAGCGTGCGTAGTTGCCCATTCATCAGATAATGCGAGACCAGCACCGCGCGTGGTACGCTGCGCCCCCGCATTGCCAGTTCTCGCTCGGCCGCATAGACGGCGAACGGGTCCACCTTTGCCATGAGCATAGAGAGAATTGTCATCGTATGCCTCGATGTTGCATCTCGTCCGACTTGGCTCTGCTACCGGCGAGGTTGGACGCAAAAGCCATCATACGATGGCCCTCCATTTGACGACAATCCCTGTGAGGCTCAGCCGCGGAGGGAAGCGGAATTGAGGCTCACGGCGATTGCGAACCGCCCCGGAATCGGCCTACAATCAGGGGCTGCGTGGACGGCGATTGGGTGTAACTTTCGCCGGGGCGGCGCGTGATGAGAATTGAGAAGAGACAAATGCCGCTGGTCGGACAGTCAACCGAGGAGTTGTTCCAAAAAGCGGTGCGCGATCAGACGCGCCGGCTCTTGTCGATAGCGCGCGCCATCGTCGGGAACAGCGCCACCGCCGAAGATGTCGTCCAGCAGGCGTTCGCGAATCTTTATCAGCATCGCAACCGCTACGACTGGCGCGATCCCGGCGGATTGCTGCGGCGAACCGTGGTCAACGAATCGCTGCGCATCCTGAGACAGCCCCGACCGGCCGTATTGTCGGACGAAACCGCCGATGCCGACAGCTTTGCGGTGCGGTCGCGGGTGAACGGCCGGGGAGCGGGGCCGCTGGAAGGGATGATCGACAGCGAGACGACCCAGACGGTGCGGCGGGCGATCGAGCGTCTGCCCGATCACTTCCGGGCTGCATTGGTCTTATGCGAATATGAACAGATGAGCTATGTTCAGATTGCCGATGTTTTGGGTGCGAGCATTCCGCAGGTGAAGACGTGGATTCATCGCGGACGGCGCCAACTGGCACAAACGCTCAAGGAACTGGCCCCGGACCGATGGGATGCGTAGCTGGCAAGGCACAATGGATGCGGGCTGCGTGCATTGAATCGACGATGGAATCAGCAGGTGCAGGTCATGAACGTTTCCGATAGCGATTTTTCGATGCTGGAGTTGATGCTTGATGGCGAGCTTCCCGAGGAAGCGGCCGAGACGCTCCGCGCGTCGATGCAGCACGACAAGGATCTGGCGGCCGCCTGGGAATCGCTGCAAACCCAGCGGGCGGCGCGGCTGACCATGTGGCACGAGGATCAGCCCAGCCAGCAGCGGGCGAACATGGTCGCCAGCCGCGTGATGCGGGAGATTCGCGTCGGCCAGGCATGGAATCGGTGGGGCTGGGTGTCGCGACTGGTTGGGACGGTGGCGGCGTGCGTGGTGCTGGGGTTCGCGCTGGGCTGGTACGGCCGGGGCACTCGATCGGCCGGCCCGGCGCCGATGGCGCAGGATACGGCCGCTGACTACCGGGTTGAGCTGACGGACGAGACCGGCCGGGCGGTGGCAGCGCAGACGTTCCATTCGCTGGACAAGGCCGTGGAGTTTGCCAACGACGTGGATCAGTGGAGAACCGCGCAACGTCGCGGCGGCGGTTCGATGGTGGTTCCGGTCGTCGAGCACACCGACCAGTATTAGCCGGCGCAGGCAGGTCGTCTTCATGCGGGCGAGCAACACGGGTTTGGGCGTGATCGCGGCGGGGCTGGCGGCGATGTGCCTGGTGTGCGGCGCGCGGGGGCAGACCGCGGCGACACAGCCGGTTGGCGGCCGATCCCTTCTGGCGGAATTGAATCAGGAAACAACAGCCCTGTATCAGCAGGCGTCGATATCGATCGTTCGCGTGCAGTTGCCGCATCCGCCGTCGGTGTTCGATGCGCTGGGGCCCATGGACGACCCGCTGAAAAAGTGGCTGGAGCTGATGGATCCGAGCATGCGGCGTCAGTTGTTTCCCGACGTGCCCGCTGGCGAGGCCAACAACGCGGCGCCGAGTCCCGCTCCGGTTCCCAACGCCGTTCAAAAATCCAATCCCGGCACCAGTGCGAACTCCACCAAGGGTGATGCGAACAAATCTCCAGCCATTGGCAAATCCACAGCGCCGCCGACGACTCAAAACTGGTCTGGTTCAGTGGTCATTCGCAGCGGTAGCGGCGCCGCGCCGATACTTGTCCTGCCGGCCCACAATTCGGCCGTGCCGGCGGTGCTGTCGCCCAATGCGCTGGGGATCGTGCTGGATGATCGCGGCGATGTGATGGTCCCGATGTGGGAAGATCACGACCTGGCGACCAGCGAGCCGATCGTGGCGGTGCTGTCCGATGGTCGATCGGTCCGGGCGACATACATCGGAGGCGACCCGCTGACCAATGTGAGCGTGATTCACCTGGATCATTTCGACCAGCGTCCGGCGGTTATCGGCCGGTCGGCGCCGGACGATGGATCGCTGGTGATGCTGGTGGCATTGGACAGCACGCACAGCCGGCTTGCGGTCTGGAACGGACCGGCTTCGCCGCCGTCGGCGGGCGGCGGCGCGACCAGCGCAACGGGGGCGCAGGGACCGGCCGGATCGAGCATCGCCGCGGCATCGAGCGGTCTGGCGGATGACGCGGTGATCGTCAATGTCAACGGATCGGTGGCGGGGCTGACGCTTCACGGCCGGTATCTGCCGATGGCGCCCTACGAGCTGATCGTGCGGCAGATTGTCGATACCGGTGGATTCCATCACCGCGCGATGCTGGGAGTGGAGGTGGGGCTGGTGGACGCAAGCGATCCAGCGCGGATGGGCACGGCGGCGCTGGGGACGCGGCCGGCGGTCCGCGTGCGGCACGTCTTTGCCGGATCGCCCGCCGAGCGCGCGGGGATTCGGGTGGGGGACATGATTCTGACCGTTGCCGGCCAACCGATCGATCTGCCGCAGGCGCTGGTGGCGATCGCCGCAACCCACGAAGGGCCGACGCCGGTGACGCTGATCCGCGACGGCCGCGAGATGGCCGTCGTCGCCACGCTGGAGATCGCGCCGTAGAATCGCATTTCGTATTGATTCATCGCCGGCCGCAACGCATAATCCGCGCATGGCTCTGACATTTGTCCGCGCGACTGTGCGCGCTATGGACGGATACACACCCGGCGAGCAGCCGGCGGCCGGCACGCGGGTCGTCAAGTTGAACACCAACGAGAATCCATTTCCGCCGAGTCCGCGAGTGCTTCAGGCGATCCGCGAGATTGGGCCGGAATCGTTGCGGAGATATCCCAGCCCTCACGCCGACGCGTTCCGGGCTGTTGCGGCCGGCGTGCTGGGACTGGATCGCGACATGATCATCGCCGGAAACGGCAGCGATGATATTCTGACGATCGCGACGCGCACGTTCGTCCCGGCCGGTGGATTGCTGGCGTTTCCCGATCCCACCTATTCGCTCTATCCGGTGCTGGCGCGATTGCAGGATGCGCGGACCAAAGCCGTGCCGTGGGAGGCGGATTGGCAACTGCCGATCGAGAGATTGCTCGCCAGCGGAGCGGATGCAATCTACCTGGCCAATCCCAACGCGCCCAGCGGCACGTTCGTCGCGCCGGCAAAGGTGGCGGAACTGGCCGGGGCCTTTGGCGGCATCTTGCTTATCGATGAAGCTTATGCGGATTTCGCGCGGGACAACTGCCTGCGGCTGCTCGGCCAGTACCCCAACGTGCTGGTGTGTCGGACGCTGAGCAAAGCCTACGGCCTGGCGGGATTGCGGTTTGGGTTTGCGGCTGGGCGAGCGGACGTGATCGCGGAAATGATGAAGGTGAAGGACAGTTACAACTGCGATGCAATCGCGATCGCGGCGGCATCGGCGGCGCTGGAGGATCAACAATACGCGCGGCGGGTGTGGGCGGAAATTGTCTCCGAGCGGCGGCGGCTGGGCGAGGAGCTGGAGAAGGTCGGCTGGCCGGTGCTGCCCAGCGAGGCAAATTTCGTTCTGGCGAGCGTTCCCGGCGGTGACGGGAAGCGGGCGTATCTGGGCCTCAAGGAGCAGGGAATTCTGGTGCGCTATTTCGATCTGCCGGGCCTGACCGACCGGCTGCGGATCACCGTCGGAACCAGCCAGGAGACCAACGCGCTGATTGGCGGGATCAAAGCCCTTTCATTTGCGGACAGGGCGGCGTAGTCGACCCAGACCATGACCGCTCCGGGATGGATTGAATGCCAACTCAGGTATTGATACTCACGGCGTCGGTCGGGGCGGGACATCTCCGCGCCGCCGAGGCCGTGGAAGAGGCCATGCGCCGCATCGCACCCGAGGCGACGGTGCTGAACGTGGATATTCTCACGCTGACCAACGCCGCGTTCCGCCGCGTCTACGGAAAGGGGTATCTCGACCTGGTCAACAAGGCGCCGCACGTGCTGGGGTATTTCTACGATTTTCTCGATCGCCCGCGGGAACGCGGCACGCCCGATCGCCTGGTGACGGCGGTGCAGAAGCTCAACCTGCGCAAGGCCACGGCGCTGCTGGAATCACGGCCGTGGGACGTCATCGTCAACACCCATTTCCTGCCCGCGGAAATCGTTGCGGGGCTGCGTCGCAAGGGCCGGCTGAGCGTGCCGCAGATCACGGTGACGACCGATTTTGAAACCCATCGCCTGTGGGTTCACCAGCCGTGCGATCGTTATTGCACGGCCACGGCGGAGGGTGCGGCGTATCTTCAGTCGTTCGGCGTGCCGGACACGGATGTTGTGGTCACGGGGATTCCGATTCACCCGGATTTTTCCGTTCCGCGATCCCGGACCGCGATGCTCAAGGCCCACGACCTCGGCGGCGAGACTCCGATCGTCCTGCAACTGGCCGGCGGGTTCGGCGTGGGGCCGATCGAAAAACTGTTCCGGGCGCTGCTGGACGTAAGGCGGCCGCTGGAAATCGTGACGGTCTGCGGGCGCAATGAAGACGTCGCCGCGGAATTGCGGGCGATCGAGCCGCCGGGGCGGCACCGCGTGCATGTGCTGGGATTTACGCGGAAGATCGATGAACTGATGTCGGTGGCGGATCTGCTGGTGAGCAAGCCGGGCGGGCTGAGCAGTTCCGAATCGCTGGCACGGGGAACGCCGATGGCGATCGTGAACCCGATTCCGGGACAGGAAAGCCGTAACAGCGATTACCTGATGGAGTGCGGCGCGGCGATCAAGATCAACAACGTGGCGACAATGGCGATGAAAATTGAAAAGTTGCTGGCGGATGAACGACGGATGGCGCAGTTGAAATGCAATGCCCTGGCGGCCGGCCGGCCCAAGGCGGCATTCGATGTGGCAAAGCTGGCGCTTTCGCTGATTGGGCATGGCAACGGCTGAGGAGGGGCCGGCTCGAATCAGAATGCGGGGGCCGCAGCGTGTTCAATTTGCCGAGGCCGCGGGAGCGGTCGCGGGCTCGGTTGTGGGCAACGGCCTGGGCGCGGGAAGATATCTCAAGCGGGCGGTGGCTCGTTCGATATCCACTTCGCGCCCGACGCGCTCGGTGTTGTGCTGATCGTAGGCCCGCGAGAAGTAATCGGCGTTGTACTTGCGGAGCAACACCATGAGATCGTTGACTCGCGACAGGGGCACTTTCTGGTCGACGTCCTGGTTGATGACCCCCGGCGGCACATCGGCGGGATAGAGCTTTGCACCTTCATCGAACGTCTGGCGCAGGGGCTCATCGTCGGCGTAGAACTTGAGAATCGTCTGGCCGCTCAGAGCGATGGCGCGGGCGTAATTGTCGGCCGCGTCCTGCAGCAGGGCCGGTCGATGGTCGGCGTCGGCGGCGCCGGCCAAAAGGTAATCGAGATCGGCCTGGCACATCGCCTGCTGGTCGCGCAGCTCGAAGATGTGGTTGTTGAAGTTGTTGAAGCTCTGTTTGTAGTTCAGCACGTGCCGCTCGTAATCGTGCAGGGAATTGGTGCAGAGCCGCAGCGCCATCGAATAGTCGAAGATGGCCTCGTCGCGGGCGATGGTGGCCGTCACGGGCGTCTTCCAGTCGGCATCGCGGGTGGCCAGGGCTTCCTCGCTGGCCTCGAATTCCGGGGCGCTGCGGCTGTCCATGCGCATCTCGGCCTGGCGGGCCTGGCTCTGGGCGTCGGCGGCCCAGAGCTTCAGCGACAGGCCGGTGCGGCTGTCCAAAATGTTGTCAGAGGTGTACAGGTGTTTCTGGCCCAGATCCTTGAGCAGGCGGGCGCGTTTGTAATAATTGTAAGCGATTGCAAATGCCGGAACGCCGTACGGATAAGGCGCGTAGTCGGGCAGGAACTGCTCGTCGGCGCCGTTGTAAATGCCGTCGAGAGTCTGGTAGGGCGTTTCCGTGTGGGGTTCCAGGAACTTTGGGAGAATCTGCCCGTTGAAATCGGCCAGTCGCTCCTGTTCGGTGGGCCGCCAGCCGGGATCGCCCAACTGCTGCACCGCCGACACCGGCACCGGCTCGTAGCTCAGTGGGTGGACGGACCGCATAAGAACGTCGCCGTACGGCTTGCAGGTGATGGCCGTGGCGATTCGGGATTTGTCATCGACATCCAGGCGGACCATTTCCGGATCGGCGCCCTGCGTGGCCATGGCCTGGCGGAACGCGGTTTCGTCGGCGGCGGGAAACGTGAGTCGCATCTGCTGCAGCGTTTCGGTCTGCACGCGATGGCGGTAATAGGCGTGTTCCGTGCTGTTGCCCAGCTTGTCGAAATAGACGCTGCCGATCTCGTAGAGGATGTTGATGTCGTTGGGCCGCACCGCATCGACCCTCCGGGCGTAATTGAGGGCGTCGAGGATGTCGCTGTATTTGCTGGAGAGGCTGGCGCGCATCACGGAGATGTTGTACGCCTTGTTCCAGATCTCAAAAACGTGGACGGAATCGAACTCCGGCTGAAGCAGGCGGATCCATTCGACCTTGGTGTCAAAATCCTCCAGGTCGTGCTGTGTCTTCTGGCTTTCGCTGCTGGTCCACAGCGCCATGACCAGCGGCCCGCGCATTCCGCCCAGCATCAGCGCCAGCGCGTAACTGTCCATCGACGCCAGCGAACTTTGGCTCGGCGTGTCCAATCGCTCCGTCGTGCGCAGCGCCTGTTGGCGCAGGGACAGTGCCCACCATCGCGTGAAGCCGGTGCAGATCACCGAAATGATCAAGCAAACCACAACCGCATGGCGGACGCACAGCGCCCACCCGGACCTTGCAGCGGCACGCGATTCCGATGCGATGCGGCGGACAAGAATGGCAGCCCGTTCGCGTGTCATGGCGCCACCTCCTTGATCCTCAGCAGCAGATAGGCCAACACCGCCAGCGGCGCGCCAAACTCGACCAGCACACAGGCTCCGTCTGCCATCGTCGATATCGCAACGATCTGGCCCTTTTCCAATTCGCCCGTGGCGTCGAATTGCGCGACATCGGGCAGCACCGACGCCAGCGCGTTGATCATCGTCGTCAGCCGCTCCACCGAAATATCGACAAATTGAACCTGCGCGCCGGTGGCGCTGGCGAAGAAATCCCGCGTGATCGACCGGCCCAGGGCCACCGAATTCTGTTCGCCCAGCGTGATCACCACCCAATGTCCCAGCAGAATCACGGCCGTCAACACCACGGCGATCGGCCAGGAGACGAACGTGCTGCTGAAGATGGAAATCGTCACGACCAGGAGGCCGAGCATCCAGAGGATCAGCAGGCTCTTGAACAGGTTCCAGGTGAATCCCTGGCGATCGGTGACAAGGCGGAGCGAATCGTCGAGAAGGCCGAGAAAATGTCCAGCGGTCCGGTCGCGAAACACGACCTGGAAATTGCCGGATGCGACGACATTGGCCGGCACGTCAAAGAACGCGGTCCGGCGGTTTTCCACCAGCAGCGGCGAAATGGTGAACTGGAGTTCGGGGTGATCGCTGTCGCGGACGATGACGTCGACCCGCGTCGGATCGTCCTGTTCGGACACCTTGGCATCGACGCGGTCGATCGGCGAGGTCAGTTCCATCGAAACCCGGCCGTTCTCGTCGGCGCGTCCCATTGCGTGGTGGAATGTGTAGATGGCCAGAGGCAGTTTTGCCTCTTCGTCGGCGTTTCCACCGGGAATCTGCTGGCCAAACAGAGCGGTCTGGCCGCGGTAAACAATGATCGGCTGTCCATCGGCGTCCAGATCGGGAGGGACGGTGATGAGCTGGTTGGTGGTCGGGCGGTCGTCGTTGGGGCGATTGGCGGGGATGGTCAGGGTAATGGGATGGCTCGCGTCAACCGCATAGCGAAACCCCTCGCTCTGGCCGCCGATCTTGGCGTAGAAATACGGATGTTTGAGCAGTTCCCCCACGCCGCCGGGCGGCATATAGGCGGTGACCGTCGCCGCCTGGGCGCCGTCATCGGACAGCGGTATCTCGCTGGCGACCCTGGCTTCCTTGGTATTGACCGGCAGGGGAGCCACAAAGAGCGACACGCCGGTCATGCTCAGCAGATTTTCATCCAGCAACTCCAGGAGAACGGTTGGCGGATGCAGCCCGGCATCGGCAAACGGCGCATGGCCATTGGACGGCGTCAGCGAGAAGCCGCTGGAAGAGGCTCGAATCTCCGGCGGCGCGACATCCTTGTATTTCTGCCACTTGACGGCGGCGGAGACATAAATCCCTCGCTGTGACGCGGCCCACTGCTGCGCCGCGTCCAGATTATATCGCACCACGCACTGCTGATTCTGGGCGCCGAAGATCCAGCGGTCGTTGCCGCTTAATGCCGGATCGACGGCAAAAATCGCCACCGACTGCGGCGACACCAGCGATCTTGCTCCCAGCAGGCCGGTGGCCTGGTTGTGTTCCAGCAGCGCCCGGTCCGAAGGCGGAATCGCCAGCGGGCCGCTGAGCCGCTGGGAGATGAATCCCTCCATCCGCCAGGCGCGGAATTCCACATAGCTCCAGGTGAACAGCCCCATGATCGCCAGGACCGTCGCCGAAACGCGGGCGAATCCGACGATCTTGCCAAGCACGATCTCCAGCCGCGACGTCGGTTTGGTCACGATCGTGAAGATGACTTTGGTCTCGATTTCCCTGGGGATATTGGTGCAGGCAAGAATGATTGTCGTCAGCACCAGCACCAGGCCGGTGGCGAACAGGCAGAACTTCAGCGTCTGGCGAACGGCGTCCTGCTCGTCCATGGAATTCTGGAATTGGGTGACGATGATCACGCCGAGAATCGCCAGTGGCGTCACCAGCAGGATTCGGCGGCGGATGCTCTCGGCGAAACAGACGCCGCCAATCGCCCAGATGCGCGTGAAGCTCAGCCGCCGCAGATCGCGCCAACCCAGAGCGACCAGGCCGATCAGCACAATTGCGGCGACGATCAACCATCCCGTCGCGCCGTGGGTCGGCTCGGGCGTGGCGGCCACCTGCGATAGGATGGGCAAGAAAGCGTGCATAGAGGCAATACGCCGCCGCAATGTCCGGCCGGCGGCCCTATCTAACCGGCTCCGATCCGACCGACGAATGCCCGGCCGGCGTAACTTCCAGCACCACGCGAACGAACAGTTCCTCCAGCGTTGTGGTGGGGTGCGTGATGCGCGTTTCCCCGGCGTTCATTTTTTCCAGGAACGCACGCAGTTCGCCAATCTGTGCCTCGGTCAATCCTCGCGTCTCAATCTGCGTGATGTCCTTCACCTGAAGCAGATCGCGAACCTGCCCGATCGTCTGCATCTTTCCCTTGAACAGAATCGTGATCCGATCGCACACATCCTGCACATCCGCCAAAAGGTGGCTGCACAGCAAGACCGTTTTCCCCTTCTGCTTGAGCGACAGGATCAGATCCTTCATCTCGCGCGTGCCGATCGGGTCAAGTCCCGTGGTCGGCTCATCAAGCAGAATCAAGTCCGGATCGTTGATCAGCGCCTGCGCCAGTCCGATGCGCCGGGCCATCCCCTTGGAATATTCGCGCAGCTTGCGCTTGCGGCTCTTGGCGTCAAGGCCCACCGTATCCAGCAGGGCCGGCACCCGGCGGTTGAGTTCCCGCCGCGGTATCTTGAAAAGCTGGCCGTAAAAACGCAGCGTCTCTTCGCCGTTGAGGAACCGGTAGAGATACGATTCCTCGGGAAGGAATCCGATTCTTGCGTTGATGGCGGGGCTGCCGGCCGGATGTCCCAGTACGAACGCCTTGCCGCGCGTGGGGAAGATCAGGCCCAGCAGGAGTTTGATGGTGGTGCTCTTGCCCGACCCGTTGGGCCCGAGCAGTCCGAACACCTCACCGCGCTCGATGGTCAGATGGAGATTGTCCAGGGCTCGCACTTTGTCGCGGCCCCAGAAATCCCGGTAGACTTTGGTCAGATATTCGGTGTGAACCGCCGCGTCAATCATGAGGGAGTTCAATCCGCCGCGGCCGCAAGCCCGCCATCCGACAAGTCCCTCGGCCGCATCAGGGACCAGGCACGGGGAGGATCAATTCAATGCACCACGCGAGGCCGCTTGCCCGTTCGCTGGCGACGGCGGCGTTTTTCGCTGGGCTTTTCGTAATAGGCCCCGCGTTTCATGTCTTTGGTAACGCCCTCTTTTTCGCACATCTTCTTAAACCGCCGCAGCATCATTTCCACCGGCTCGTTGCCGCGCGCCTTGATCTTTATCATTCCAACGATCCTTTCCCTCGGTTCCCTCACACTAAACGACAACAATGCCGCCCCGGTTATTCCCCAAGGCGGCTGGAAAGAGCAGTATAGCCACATCGGCCGCTCTGGCAAGCGTCGCGGCCGATGCTGGCGGACCGCGTGGCTCCCATGCGTAGCTTGAGCGCCGGCAACGACTTGCCTCTCCCGGAGGTATAAGATATCGCGGCATCTCCAATCAAGGAGGCGTGATGAAGCGGATTGCACTACTCGGTATGGCGGTCATGGCGTGGTTTTGCGTCGTCTCAGCGCCAGCAAGGGCGTCCGTCACGACAGACGATCTCGGCCCCGTGCCGGATGCCAAGCAGATCGCGTACGTGGCGATGTCGCCGAATTGCTCCCACTTTGCGATGGTTTCGAAGCTCCGGGGCAAGGCTGAACTGTATATCGACGGCAAGGCGACGGCCGCCGCTGATGAGATACCATTTGTGCTTTACGCACCTGACTCAAAGACGATGGCCTACATCGCCGTGACTAGCGGGCACGTTTCCGTTGTCAGGGACGGCGCGGCGGGACAATCCTATGACGAGGTGCCCCATGACTCGCTCCGTTTTAGCTCGGACGGGCAGCACCTGTACTACGCCGGGCGCAGGGGAGCCAAGTGGTACGCCGCTCTGGACGGAAAGGAGTATGCGGCGAACTCTGAGCAGCCGGAGCAGGTGATGTTCAGCGGCGACAGTCAGCATCTTCTCTATGTGATCGCAGACGACGACGGCAGGAGGGTCGTCACCGACGGAGTGCAAGGCGATCTTCAATGGGACATCAAGAACCTGACGGCCAGCCGCGATGGCTTTCACGTCGTATATGCGGTGCAGGGTGATTCTTTCGGGTGGACGGCCGTGTTCGACGGCAAGCCGAGCGGTAGGGAGTTTGCAGGCATCGAACATATCTGCTTGTCCCCCGATGGAACGCACCTGGCTTACGTCGGAATTGTCACAGTCGTGCCGACCGCGGAAGCGCGGCAGGAGGTAGTGATAGACGACAACGCCGGCCCGGCCTATTACGAAATCCTCGCTGGTCCGATCTATAGCCCCGACTCGCGCCACATCGCATACGGCGCCCGGCGCGTTCAAGGGGCCGATGGACTCGGCATGTATGCCCGCCCGCTTTTCAGAGATTCTGAGGAGTTGCAGATTGTCGATGGCACGCCAACGCCTAGCTACCCGATCGTGAAGCTCCTTTACAGCACAGGCGGTGTTCGCGTGGCCGGAACGTATTTGGCGTACCCCGGAGCGCCGTCACCTTTCATAGTCTATCGAGAGACTCGCGAGATCGACCTCGACGGATCTTCCCATGAGGACTGCTGGAGCCTGACACTCAGCCCGGATGGAAAGCAACTGGCATGCGCGGCGCAGCATTCCGACGACGACGAATATGACGTTTGGATGAACGGCCGTGCGCTGGGCAACCCTGGCGCGAGACTGGGTCCACCGATCTTTAGTCTGGACGGCCGCCACTTGGCGTATGCCACCCAATTGGCGTCCGCCTGGCGCATCGTTCTGGACAACGCGGCCAGGTCGGCCAGTGGGCTGGTCGTCCCGACGAGCGATTTGGACCGCACCGGCCAATGGAATGGCCTCACGCGTTTCGAGGATCAGGACAGCGTCGATAACGGTCACGCATATGCTGGCGCGTATCCTTACCACTTCGACCCCGACGGGACGCTGGTTTATTTCCGGATCGCGGACGGCCATCTTTACCGCGTCCACTGGAAGCCGGATGATGCGACCACGCTGCCAGCGACCAAGCCATGAGCCGACCACCCGGCCGCTGTGTGAATTGCCCCAGCTATTCAGGGACGACTTCGAACGTACGCCGGTCCGCCATGCGGTAGGCACGAAAATCGCTGTCCAAAGTGAAAACCGTACGATCACCCAGCGTTTCCGCGAGGGCTTCGAGCACGGGCCGACATCGAGCGCGAGTGGGCTGGTTGTGGTCGCAAAGCGAAAGGGATCGGCACACGACTCAGAGGCAAAACCGCAAAGAGATCATTGGGCGATACAGGGCTCGAACCTGTGACCTCCAGCGTGTCATGCTGGCGCGCTAGCCAACTGCGCCAATCGCCCGGCGGATCGTTATCCGTGGGGCATTATAGGGAGACGACGGCCGTGAACAAGGGGTGGGGGCGACAAGTGCGGCATCGGTGAGCGTCCTGAATTGGCTGTTGGGCGGCGGCGGAATTGGTCCCATAACGCCGGCCGCGCTGTTGTGCGGGGGGAATGCCGATATAAAGTGACGATCTGGCGCCGCTGGCGCGCGGACGAAAGGAATGGGCCACATGAATCGATGGATGGTTGCGGCGTTGGCAGGTTTGACCGCGGGGACGCTTTCGATGGGACAGTCCACGACGCAGCCCGCCCCCGGCGGCGCGGCGATGACACAGCCATTGACGGCCGGTGCGCCGACGACTCAGCCGCTGGCGCCGGATCAGCTTATTCATAATCTTCTGGGCAGCGGAGCGGGGGCCGAGCAATCATTGCCGGGGCGTGTCGGGCCACGGCCGGCCGATGCCACCAGCGGTGCGGCGGCCGTCGCACCGGCGGCGCCGAGCGTTACGGTCTTGCGGGAGGGGACATACCTGATCGACCGGACCGGGCGGCTGACTCATTCGGCGGATGGCCAGCAGGCGGAATTCACATTCGACGCCGATGCCAAGGCCCTTCGCGATCCGCCGGTGATCATTCTGCCCAACCTCAAACTGATGCAGATGGAAAGCGCTGTAACCGGCAGCAACCGCGACCTGCGGTTTCGGATCACGGGGATGGTGACGGAATACAAGGGGCGGAATTATATACTGCTGGAGAAGGTGGTTGTAGTGCCGGATATTACGCAGCAGTTTTAGGGGGAAGAAACTCGAGGAGCAAGAGTAAGATCAGGATGAGGAGCAGGCACCGTCGCCCACCCTGATCCTGATCCTGCTCCCTCTCTTGCTCCACATCCACTTCCTACTCCTGGTCCCGCTCCTGCTCGTCTGCTTCCGCGCGCCGCTGCCCTTTGTAAACGTCGCGACCCGCGGTACAATCGCCCCGTCAAATCACGATCGGCAGCAAATTAGCGGCGGAGGTAGGCCATGTCAGGCGGATTCGGGCGGGTATTCGGCGCGGCGGCGTCGGCGTTGATGCTCTTCTTCGTGTGTGCCCGGGCCGGGGCGGACCAATTGCCGGGAACCTTGTCGTTTGACGGCGTGTTGTGCGAAAGGAAATTCGCCATCGCCGATGTCACGCCGAACCTTGCGGCCGACTGGTCGGGCTATACCCATCTGGTCATCGAAATGAAGACCAGTTCGCCGCAGCGGTTTGCGCTGTGGGTTTATACGGCCGACGGTCCGCGCCGGATCGAGATTCAGCCGTTCGGTCAGAACGTGTGGCTGCGGGCCAGCATTCCGCTGGCCTATCTCAAAGGCATGGATTCGTCCGGAACCGATCTGGCCTCGACGATCAACCGGCGGACCGATTCCTTCTGGATGAGCGTGTGGGGCCCGTTCGGCGATCTGAAGAACGTGACGGGCATCGGGTTCGCGATGCAGTATCCGCTGAACAAGCCGACGGTCGAAATCCGCTCGATTCACCTGGCCAAGACGGATGAAGGATCAAAATTCCTGACCGATGCCAAGGTGACCAATGAATTCGGGCAATGGGCCCTGTCCGACTGGGCGACGAAGATCAAGTCCCAGGATCAGCTCACCCAGGAACTGGCTGACGAGATGAAATCGCTCGGCGGATTCGCGGATTTCGGCTACGACCAATACGGCGGGCTGGCCAACACGTCGGCGAAAGCAAGCGGATTTTTCCGGGTTGAGCAGATCGAGGGGAAATGGTGGTTTATCGACCCGGCGGGACATTATTTTCTCTCGATGGGGATCAACGGCGCCACCGGCGGCGGCGGGGGCGGCCGTGGTCCGGCCGATCCGGCGGCGGCCGATCGCATGACCCGGCGGCTGGCGGCGTGGGGGATGAACACCGGCGGCACGGGCAAGCCGTACACGATGCAATTGCGCTGGCCGAGCACGACGATGTTTCTGGGGATGCCCGATGTCTACTCGGCCAGTTTTGCCGCGGGCATCGATCAATCGGCCAACACCCAATGCTCCGCCCGCGCCCGCGATCCGCTGCTGATTGGCTATTTCATTGGCAACGAGCCGCCGTGGGGAAATCGCGAGAGCGAAGTGGTGGACATGTTCCTGGCCGGTCCCGATAGCGCGACCAAGGCGAAGCTGAAGGATTTCCTCGCCCAGGGCGACACGCCGCAGCGGCGCAAGCAGTTTGTCGTCGAGGCCTTCGCGAAATATATCAACCTGATCACGACGGCGGTAAAGAAATACGATCCGAACCATCTGATCCTCGGAATTCGCTTCGGCGGAACGGTCGCCGATGCCGTGCTTCGCAGCGCCAGCGTGTTCGACGTGTGCAGCATCAATGTCTACGAATATGAGCCGACCAAGCAGGTGGATCGGGCCTATCGCCTCACCGGCCGGCCGATTCTCATCGGCGAATTCCACATCGGCGTTCCGGAAAACGGGCTGGGCGCCGGGTTGGTGCAGGCGGCCAATCAGAACGAGCGCGGCATCGGCTACCGGTATTACGTCGAGCAGGCCGCGTCATTGGAATGCTTCCTGGGCGCCCACTGGTTCGCCTGGAGCGACGAGCCGGTGCTCGGCCGCATGGACGGGGAAAATTACAATATCGGATTCGTGGACGCGACCAATCGCCCATACGCGCCGCTGGTCGAGGCGGCCAAGACGACCATCAAGCGCTTGCAGGATGTGCATTCGGCCAAGATTCTGCCGTTCAGTCAAAAACCCCGGGCATCGGACGCCGGTACGCCCTCCAGCCCGTGGGATATCGGTCAATAATCAATTCTCTCAAAAAAGGAGCGATCATGATTTCCAAACTGCTGTCGCGGCGAATGTGTATGGCACTGTGTGTGGCGTTGCTCGCCGGCGCGTCCAGCCTCATGGCCCAGACAACCGCGCCGGGCACCCGCCCGGCCGCACTGCCGGCCATTAAGGTCGCCCCGGGTGGCCGCTATTTCGTCAAGGCCGACGGTACGCCGTTCTTCTGGCTGGGCGATACAGCCTGGTGCATTTTCAATCACCCCTCGCCTGCGGACGTCGATCTTTACATGAACGACCGCGCCGCCAAGGGATTCACCGTCATCCAGGGCTGCGTCGCTGTATGGGATTGGTCAGGCCGTCGCAATCCCGACGGACAAATTCCCTTCATCGGCAACGACCCGACGAAGATCAACGACGCCGATTTCAAGAACGTCGACAGCATCATCGACAAGGCCACCGCTCGTGGCATGTACATGGCCATCCTCCCCTGGTGGACCAAGAACACGCGCAGCGGTCCCTTCGCCGATCCGGCCGGGATGAAGGTCTACTGCCATTATCTCGCCAAGCGTTATGCCGCCAGGAACGTTTTCTTTGTTCTCGGCGGTGACTCGGGGGCGCAGGACATTCAGCCGGTTGTCAACGCCGAGGCGCAGGGCCTGCTCGATGGGGCCAAGGAAGCGGGCGTCGACAAGATCATGATCACCTATCATCCGACCGGGCGGCAAAGCTCGTCGTTCTGGTTCCAGAACAGCGCCTGGCTCGACTTCAACTGCCTCCAATCGGGTCATACCATCAACACCAACAATTTTACGCTCATTGCCAACGACTACGCCAAGACGCCGGTCAAGCCGACTCTGGACATGGAACCCGGCTATGAAAACATTACCAACAACCTGGTGCGTACCAATGTGACCGACGCCACGCCGCGCATCCAGGCGGTCGATGTCCGCCGCTCGGCCTACCTGGCCGTCTTTGCCGGCGCTGCCGGCCACACCTACGGCAACGGCGAAGTCTATGAGTTCTATCACGCCAGTCCCAATGGCGCGCCCGCCAGCGCCGGCTGGCACGCCAACATGGAATGGACCGACGCCCTCAAGCTGCCCGCGTCCGGCCAGGTCCAATACCTCCGCTATCTCATCGAATCCCGCCCGATGCTCACGCGCGTTCCCGAACAGGACCTGATCGTCGGCAATGTCCCCAATCAGGCCCTCACCCGCATCGAAGCCACCGGCGGCTCCGACGGCAGCTACGCGATGGTCTTCCTACAAGCGAACATGAGCGTCACGCTCAACACCGGCAAGCTCTCCGGCACGACACTGAAGACTTGGTGGTACAACCCCAGCACGGGAGTCGCCACCAAGGGCGACGACATCCCCAAGGCCGCCACGCATCAATTCACGCTTCCCGCTGGCGATCAGAACCACGACTGGGTGCTGGTCCTGGACGACGCCAGCAAGAACTATCCCCCGCCGGGGAAGGGGAAGTGAATTGAGTTCTGTTGTGTTTGCTGCTATTAAACTGAATTGAGCGCCGCGCAGGAAATCATCGAAGTTTGCAACGCTCTGCCGGAGGACAAGCAGGCCGAGGTAGCGGATTTCGCGCGATTCCTCCTTGCCCGACAGGATGATGAGGCATGGGAACTGCGACTGGCGGCGCCCCAGTCCCGGCCCTGATTGGAGAGTTTTCTGCGCGAATCTGCAGCCGAAGGTTCTGGCTACCTTGAACGCGGCAGGCACGGGAGCTGGTGCAATGTCTAGCTCCCCAGCGGCGTCAGATTCACGGTGCTCGGCCCGGTCGGCATGGTGAAGGTGTCCACCGCATCCGGCTTGGACGGGTCGAAGGGCTTGAAGTCGGCGACGACGCTCTTGGCCAGGTCGACCTTGTCATCGATGATGCCCTGGACCACGATCTTCGCCAGTTCATAGGCACCGTAATTATCGTGGTGGGTGGCATCGCGATTGGTGCCGGTGCCGGCAAAGGCCAGATACGCCTTGTCCGCGCCCAGGGCTTCGTAGAACTTGATGCTCAAGGCCGTCAGGTCGACGAACGCCACGTTGTCCTCCTTGGCGACCTCACGGAAGGCCTCGGGGTAATCGCCGTGCGACAGCTTGACCTTGCCGTTGGCGTCAAAGCTGCGGCGTTCCATCGGGCTGACGATGATCGGGGTGGCGTGCTTGGAGCGGGTATCGGCCACGAATTTCTTGAGGTTGGCCTTGAAGGTCGTCAATGCGCCAACGCCGGGGCCTTTTTCCTTCTCGTCGTTGTGGCCCATCTGGACAATCATGTAGTCGCCGGGTTTCATGAGGCTCATCACCTTGGCCCATCGCTGTTCGCCGATGAAGCTGCTCAGCGATTCGCCGGATTCGCCGTGGTTGGCGATCGTGACGTCCGGCTTGAAGAAGCGCGGAAGCATCTGGCCCCAACTGCAGAAGTTCTCGCCGGGCTGATCGCAGATCGTCGAGTCGCCGCAGACGTAGACCACCGGCAGATTGTCCACCTTCTTCATTTCGATGGCGCCGATGCACGGATGGGTATCATCGAACTCAAGAGTGAGCTTGTCGTCCCAGGCGCGGGTTTCGGTCTGCTGTTCGCGCGGCTTGAGGCGGACCGTCCCGCCGCCGGCGATTTGCGGCACGCGCACGTTCACATTGAACGTGTACGTCGCGATCTTGCCGCTATCCAGATGGGCCTTCTCAACCATCAGGCGGCGGATCTCGGCCTTGATGGTGGTGGCCGACGGACCCTGCGGATCGCCCAGCGTCACCGTCACCTGATAGTTCCCCTCCGGCACGGCGATCGAAAACAGGAACGGCTTGGTGCTGGTGACAAAACTGGTGTGGGCCACACCGCTGCCGGCGCGGTCGACGGATTCCACCGCCGCTCCGGGTTCAAATCCGAACCCGCGTGCCTTGGTGTAGGCCATGTCGGGAAGAACCTGCGTAAAGCCGGCCTCGACTTTGCCGGTCCCGAATTCGTATTTGTAAGTGGGCTGGGTTGTTTGTCCCCATGCCGACGCGGACAGCGTCAGGCCGACGAGCAAACAGCCGGCACACAGAATCGATGAATACGCGCGATGAAGACTGTGACTCATACCATGCTCCTCCTGACGACCTGCGAAATGCGCCGTGGCGCTGGAATTTGAACTCGCTTCGATGGCCGCATCTTAACCGGGTCTGGGATTTTGCGTCAAATCCGAATTATCGCGTAGAATCGAGCGGGCGAACGCGATGGGATTTGGCAGCGCGATCTGGCTGGTGTTGTTGGCGCCGTGGGCAGCGGCGGTGGTGTGGGTGTTTCGTGGGAGATTGCCGCGGGCGGGAGTGCCGTTCTTATTGCTCTGGCCGCAGCGCATGGGGCGACGAAATCGCCGGCGGGCATGGGAACGGCCGCCAATGGGGATCTTGCTGCTTCTGGCGGCGGCACTGCTGGGGATTGTCGGTGCGGCCGGACCGTGGCTAAAGACGCCCCAACAGCAAGCTATTACCGTGATCGTGGATCGAGGGGCGAGCATGTCGGCGCGAGGGGCAGGGGGTGTGGCAAGGTTTGTGGAGGCGGCTCGCCTGGTTGGGCAATATGTGCCCAGGGCGAATGTGGTTGTCGTGCCCCCGGTGAACGATTTGCTGACGGGGACGGATTGGGCGGTGGGAGTAGCGAAGCTCCCGCGGACGGCACTGGATACATCGGCACTTCTCGCCAAGGCGGCCCGTGAGGCGTTGTCCAGCGGCGGCGATCCGGTCGTCGTGGTGTCGGATCAGCCCGTCGAAAAATCGCCGCGACTTGTGGAGATCGGCCCGATGGCCCGGCCGGCCAACGCGGGGATCATGGCTCTTGCGGTCAGAGTGGAAACGGCCGGCGGAAAAGCGCAAGTGATGGTCAGCATCGCCAGCAACATGGCGGACCACGATGCGGACCTGACTGTCACCAGCGACGCCCATTCGGCGACGCAGCACCTCCACATCGCAATGGGCGAGGCGAATTATTTTCTGACCCTCGACGGCGCGGGGGATGTTGTGCAGGCGGAATTGTCCGGGTCCGACGATTGGGAGGCGAATCATCGCGCCTGGGTCGTGCGACACGGGGCCTGGCCGCGGGTCGAGGCGCGCGGGCAGCTTCCGCCGGCGCTGCGGCGGATGCTGGATGACTATCAGGCAAACCGCCGGCCGTCGGAATCTTCGGCGGTTGTCGGCGTCAGTGCTGGCGAGCCGATGGCGGATGCGGGGTTGATATGGACGGCCGGTATCTCGCCCGTTGCCGGCGACGGGGCGCTTCAATTGGGCGATCCTCAACTGACGGGCGATGTCAACTGGACGGAAATGTTAGCGGTTGTTCATGCGACGGCCGACTTGCCGGCGGGAGCGGGGTGGACGCCGGTGGTGTCGCGCGGGGCCAGCGTGCTTATCGCCCGGCGCCAGCAGCCGGCGCGGCAGGTGTGGGTGGGGTTCTGGTCCGACGATTGGGCCAGCCGGGCGGGGTTTGTCGTGTTCTGCACGCGGGCGCTGGATTGGCTGGGAGGCGGCGGGCAGACATTTGATTCGCGCGGGCCGGGCCAATTGCCGGCCGGTTGGTCCGCGGCAACTCTTGCGCCTTGCGAATTCGGTACCGTTGCGATCGAGCGCGCGTATTGGCCCGGAGTATATCGCAGAGGCGCGACATCGCTCTTGGCGGTCAACGCCGGATCGTTGCCGGACGGCCGCGTCGTGGAACCTGGCGACTGGGAACGGATGGGGAATTTGCGTAAGGAAGCGGCCGGGCACGATGTGCGGGCAGGCATGGCGCCAGAGCTCCTGGCGGTGGCGGCGCTCTTGGCGGCGGCGGCACTACTCTGGTTGGGATTCAACTTGTCTTGACAGTGATTTCAGCGTGGCGTAGTGTTCAAACGGCGTTGGACACAGATGTTAGATGTGCCTGAACGGGCTGATGCAGCGCCGGCCTGAGACGCGCAGCACACAATCCGTGATTTGATCGGAACGCAGACCCATGGCTGAATCGACCCCGCCCCTGGCCTTGTGCTGGCAAAAAGACATTCGCATCGCTGAATTCACCAACAACAAGATTCTCGACGACGCCCGCATTTCCGAGATCGGCCAGACGCTCGATCTGCTCGTCGATGAAGCCGCCAGCCCAAAACTGCTGCTCGACTTCTCCAACGTCGATCACCTCAGCTCCGCCGCATTGGGAATGCTCATCAACACCAACAACAAGATCAAGCAGAAGAACGGCCAATTGCGACTGTCGGACATCCGGCCGCAGATCATGGAAGTTTTTGTCATTACCAAGCTCAACCGCCTGTTCAAGATTCTCCCGACTCGCAAGGATGCCCTGGCGAGTTTTCAATGAACGCGGTGCGGGATGGGGACGTGCGCATGGCTCTCGCCGGAACCAAACCTGCCCGAAGCGACGGCAACTCGCGCGACTTGCTGGATGTCAGGATCGACTCCGACTTCGCCGCCGGCCATGCGCTCCAGGAGCAGATTCTCTCCAGACTGACCGGCCTGGGATTCACGCCCGACAGCGTCTTTGCCGTGCGACTGGCTCTTCACGAGGCGCTGATCAACGCCATCAAGCACGGCAACCGCCTTGACCCGGTCAAGAAGGTCCACGTCAAGGCGGTGCTCACTCCCGCTCGCGCCCATATCATCGTGGAAGACGAGGGGCCCGGTTTCGACCGCAAAATCATCCCTGATCCCACCCGCGGCGAAAACCTCGAAAAATGCAGCGGCCGCGGAATCCTCCTCATCGAGTCCTATATGGACAAGGCCAAATGGACTCGCCACGGCCGCCGCCTTACGATGGTCAAGCGAAACGTGCAGGAACCCCTGCCGCCTCGCTAGGAACCGAGTCCCGGCCGCATGATCATCCCCCTTCACAACGACAGTCCGACCCGGCGAACGCCCTACGTCAATTACGCCCTCATCGCCGCCAATGTGCTGGTGTTTCTCCCGTCGCTCTTCATGCGCCCCGAGGCCTATCAGCTCTGGGCCGACCGTTTCGATCTCAATCCGCGTCACCCCTATCTTTCGGCGTACGTGACTTATGCCTTTCTGCACGCCAATTTCATGCACATCGCCAGCAACATGCTGTTCCTGTACATCTTCGGCAACAACGTCAACGACCGCCTGGGGCATCTTGGGTATCTGGCCTTCTATATTGCCGGCGGCATCTTCGCCGGCGTGGCGTATGTGCTTTCCGGAACTCAGTCGCCCGTCGTCGGCGCCAGCGGCGCCATCGCCGCCGTCACCGGCGCCTATCTCGTCCTCTTCCCGCGCTCGAACATCACGATATTCTACATTTTCCTGTTTATCGGCCGGATCGAAATCCCCAGCCTGTGGGTCATCGGGTTCTTCTTTGTTCAGGATGTGTTCCTGAATTTCGCCGGCGGTTCGGGCGTTGCTCACATGGCCCATATCGGCGGCTCGATCTTCGGATTCGCCGTGTGCGTGCTGTTCCTCCTGACCGGCCTGCTGCCGAGAAATCCCTTCGACATCCTCGCCCTGGTGCAGCGCTGGAACCGCCGCCGGCAATTCAAGGACATGGTCGCCAGCGGCTACAATCCGTTCGGTTACGGCGGCGATTACAACACGCGCCCGCCTCCGCTCGCCGCCGAAGCCACCCCGCCACACATCCTCGCCCTGCGCGCCAGTATCAGCGAAGCCATCTCCCGCCGCGACATGCCCACGGCCGGCGCCCTCTACATCCAACTTCGCGCCATGGACCCCAAACAGGTTCTCTCCCGCGACGCCCAACTCGACATAGCCAATGAACTGGCCACAGAGCGTCAATTCCAACCGGCCGTGGACGCCTACGAAGCCTTCCTGCGGACCTACCCCAACTACGACAAAGTCGCCCAGGTAGAACTAATGCTCGGCCTGATCTACGCCAGATACCTCTCGCAATACCAACTTGCCCGCCCGCATTTGATGAAGGTAGCCGCCAGCGTCCACACCCCCAGAGAGATGGACATGGCCAAAGCCGAACTGGACCGCATCGGCCCGTTCCTGTCGCCGGGGGCCGGGGCAATGTAGAGCAGAATTCTAACCGCCATGACGCCAAGAACGCCAAGGTGGATTGGGGAGATGGATCTTGAGTTTGCCCGATCTTCCGGCAAACATAACTCGGCGCAGGCCAAGTTCTTTTCCCCTCCCCTGGTATTCCGGGGGAGGGTTGGGTGGGGGCGTATTTCGCGACGGCTTCACGCCGAGCGTCGCGCGTATACATCCCCAGGCCCAAATCCGCGATGATTCCGCGCAGCGTTCCGGGTTTGAGGTCGTGAGAGCTGTGCATGGGAATTACGATGCGCCGGGAGTCGGATGCACGGCAATACACCGCGTGGCTGCCGCGTTGCCGGTCAAAGACGAAGCCGACCGCCTCCGGCAACACGCACGACGTCGCGGGCGCGGATGGAAGGCAGCTTGGCCATGGTCAGGCGGTCACAGTGACGTCCAGTGGCTTAATGAGGATGTCCTCGATAGGCAGCGGTTCGCCATGAGCAGTAAGGCTCTCAAGGTAAGCCGTAACCGCTTCGCGGATATTCTCGATGGCTTGGTCGAGCGTGTCGCCTTCGGAATGGCAGCCGGGAAGAGTGGGGCAGAACGCGTGGTACCCGCTGTCAGGTTGCGACTCCAGGATCGTGGTGTATCGCATAGCGGCAAGTATACCGTCTCGGGAGTTCGGCCGATAGCCAAGTTTCTCAAGCACGCCAGCGGCGTCTTGATGCGGGATACCGGGGATCTTCGGCGTGTCAGACTGTGACTGGCTTCGGTCACCTTCAAAACCTTCGATTCCTCGGCTTCGGCCGCAAGCCATTCGCGGATCGCCTCGCGGGCCGTCCCATTTGTGTGCAGCGACCTGGCCTCACGCGGCGGTCTGGCGATGTGGCCGGATTTGTTTGGCGACGGCGGGCATGAGATCGCGGGCGGCGATCTTGGCGTCGTAGCGGGCTTGCAGGTTGATCCACAGGTCGGGGGTCGTACGCCAATAGACCGCCAGGCGCGAGGCCGTGTCGCGGGTGATGCCGCGCTTGCCGCGTATGATGTCGTTGATCCGGCCGGGCGCAACGCCGACGGCGCGGGCCAACTCATTCTGGCTCATACGTGCCGGGCGGAGAAATTCCTCCAAAAGAATCTCGCCGGGCGGAATTGGCGTTAGCTTCTTGAGCATGGTTCACCGGGGGCAAGGCCCAAATCAATGGTAATCCACAATCTCCACATCGAACGCATCGCTGCCGACCCAACGGAAACAGATTCGCCATTGATCGTTGACGCGAATGCTGTATTGCCCAACGCGGTCGCCGCGCAACGATTCCAGCCGATTGCCGGGAAGTCCCCGCAGATCGGCCAGGCTCGACGCGCTGGCTAACAACTCCAACTTCCGCCGGGCGGCCCGCTCGAAGGCTTGAAACCTGCGAACATCCAAGTCGGCGGCCAAACGCTCTGTGTCGCGGCAGCGAAAGCTGCGAATCATCACTTCCTATGCTATCCTGTTTTTCAAGATGCGCCAAGTGTTCCCGGCGCGAATTTTCGGCATGTCAAACCGTGACTTCAGCTTCGGTCACCTTGAAGACCTTCGATTCCTCGGCTTCGGCCGCAAGCCATTCGCGGATCGCCTTGCGGATGTTCTTCAAGGCTTCCTCTCGCGTGCGCCCCTGCGAGTTGCAGCCCTTGAGCGCGGGGCAACTTACCGAAACGCCGTCGTCATAGTGTATCAACGCGACACTATGTGTTATTATGTCTGAACGTTACGTTTGCAGGAAATCGAAATCAAGCCGGTGAAAGGTCCAGAAATTATTCAACGCAGAGGCTCGAAAAGCGCGTAGAAAATGCGGTTTGACCACGGATTTCACGGATAAACGCATGAGGAATGATGCGTTCAGCCTGCTTTTTGTCTGTGCCCATCAGTGCCCATCCGTGGTTCCATTTCATCCTTGGCGTCATGGCGGTCAATTCGGAAATCTTCTCTTGAGTATGTCCGCGATCGGCAGCGGTTGGCCATGAGCGGCAAGGCTCTCAAGGTAGGCGACGCCGATCGTCCGCTCACGCCTCGGCGATCGGGAGCGGCAGGCGCGATTCGATGTGATGTAAAGCAAAAACGTCGCGAGCGGAGCGAAAGCCATACGGCCGGGGAATCGGCCTGCTTATTGCGAATTTCTCTTTACGTACCGCCGTCCCCGGCGGTACGATGCGGCGCATGCCACGACGAAACACCGCCGGTTACGATTTGAGTGCGGCCGCCCAGAAGGTGGTCGACGAGTTCTGCGACGCCAAGGGGATGACCAAGAAGGCCGTCGTCGAGCGGGTCATGCGCTGGTTCAGCCGCCAACCGCCGTTCGTCAAGAGCATGGTGGCCGGCCTGGTCGACGACGAGATGGAATCCCACTACGCCTCGGCCCTGGAATCCTGGGCCAAGGAACTCCGCGGCGGCGCGAGCTTCACCGACCTGGGCGCCATCGACTCCGACCCCCGCGAAGCCCACGCCCGGAAACTGCGCGCAGTTGTAACTCGCCAGACAGCCAGGATGCGATGATCCCGCAATGAAGACGCGCTACGGGTGCCTGGCAGGCTTGTTCGTTGTCGCGGCGTGTGCTGCTGTCGCGTCGTGGGCCGACGCCGACCGGGAGCCGCAAGGCCCGGTGACTGTTGGCTTCTTTCTTGCGGCCGCCCTGGCCGTTCTGTACACCTTTTCATTTGTCGACTGACTGACGACAACACGCCCCAAGATCGAGCAACGCGGCTTCCCCGTCATACCCCTCCCGCCGCGCCCGCCGGATCGCGAGAGATAGGCAATCGCCCTGTCACCCTGTCACCTTGTCACCCCCTCACCTTGTCATCCAGTCACCTTGTCACCCCCTCACCCGCCCGCTTTCTCCTCCTCCTCCCACCACCGGCCATCCGCCACCTCAATCGCCCGCCATCTCCGCTGGCAATAATCGCTGGCCAGCGCCGCCATCACCTCCACCGCCTGTTGCCGGGTCAGAAGATTCGACAGCTCCACAACTCCGCGCCCTTGATCCACATAATACGCCAACTCCCGGCCGCCGCGGCGGATACGGCCGGGGGCCCATCTCAACTCGAACGCCTCATCACCCAAAAGAATTTTTGTCTTGCGTTCGGTCGGCATAATACCTAACATAATACGAACTAATGGCGGGGTCAATGGCGACGCCGTCGGTTGGACAATGGCTTGGGAAGGGCAGGTGCGGCATGTCGGCGATCGGATCATTCATTCGTTCCAGCCGGTTGGCCCGGCAGTGGGGCGAGGCGGATTTGGCCCGGCTGGCGGGCCTCAGTGTCGAGCAAGTTCGCGGCCATGAAGACGGCGCAGCGCTGATCGCCTACGACATCCGCCGCCGCTATGCGCGGGCGCTGGGATTGTCGATCGAGCAATTCGAGGATTGCTGGCGGCGCCACATGAACCGCCTGCTGCTTACCGTCGCCGCGCCGGGAAAAATCCCGGTCATCAATCTCTCGCCCGCCTCCGAGCCGCGCAACTACGAGGAGTTCGGGCCCGACAGCGGACTGGGCTTCACCTACGTCGATCGCTCGCCCGGCCAGGATGATGCCACGCTCTTCGGCGTGGTCGTGATAGGGCGGAGCATGACCAACCCGGCCGGTGAACCCTCCATCGACGAGGGCGATCTGGTCATCTGCCGCCCGGCGCTGCGACTGGAGGAGGTGCCCGACGGATCGGCCGTCCACGTGCGCTTTGGTCCCTCCCGCCAGCACACCTGCACGATCAAGTCGCTGTATCGCCGGCCGGATGGCCTGCTGGAATTGCGGCCATACAACCCGAATTTCACCAGCCTGCTGACGTCCGTCGATGAGATCGCGCGTCTGTCGCTGATCGTCGAATGCCGCCGGCTCTGGCACCCACCTCCGCGCCGGCGCGTGGTGGTGGATGAATTCGCCCAATTGCGAAGGGAGGGTGAAGCTCGATAAACCTCTTTTCCCCGCTCGACACCCGGCCGGGATCGACGTATATTTGGCTTGACGGTTCGCCCAGGTGGCGGAATTGGCAGACGCACTACTTTGAGGTGGTAGCGCTCGTAAGGGCGTGCAGGTTCAAGTCCTGTCCTGGGCAATTCCAAGCGGTCCGCCGTGAAAGTCCGCCGCGACTTTCACCGCCGGCCGGCTACAGCGTCGAAATGATCCCAACATGCGGCGGGGGTTTTGATCCAGTCTGCCCATCATGAGTACAAATCCCATCGATCAGAATGTCGGCCTCATCGCCAGCGATCCCTGGCTCAAACCCCACGCACAGGCCCTGAACCAGCGACGCGCAAAATACGCCCAGGCGCTGGCCCAGATCGACCGCACCGGCGGCCTGCTTGGCAACATCAGCCAGGGCCATCGCCATTTCGGATTCAACCGCGGCGAGTATCTCGGCAAGCCGGGAGTCTGGTATCGCGAATGGGCGCCCGGCGCCCTGCAACTTCGCGTCATCGGCGATTTCAATCACTGGAACACCTTCGGCAATCCGATGGTCCGCGACCAATACGGCGTCTGGAGCCTCTTCCTCCCCGACGACGTCTACGGCGACAAACTCGTCCACGGCTCGAAGGTCAAAGTCCACGTCGTTACCGAATCCGGCTCGACCATGGATCGCATCCCCGCCTATATCCGCCGGGTGGTGCAGGATCCCAATACCCGCGACTACGCCGGCCAGTTCTGGGATCCGCCCACGCCCTTTGTCTTTCGCCATCCCGTCCCGGCGGTCAAAGGCGGCCTGCGCATCTACGAGGCCCACGTCGGCATGGCCAGCGAACAGCCCCGAATCTGCACCTTCACCGAATTCACCAGAAACGTTCTGGGGCGCATCAGCCGCACCGGCTACAACGCCGTGCAGTTGATGGCCATCATGGAACATCCCTATTACGGTTCCTTCGGCTATCACGTGAGCAACTTCTTTGCCGTCTCCTCGCGATTTGGCACGCCCGAGGAGTTAAAGGAACTGATCGACGTGGCACACGGCCTGGGCCTTCGCGTGCTGCTGGACGTCGTCCACAGCCATTCGGTCAAGAACACGCTGGAAGGCCTCAACGGCTTCGACGGCACCGATTTTCAATACTTCCACGCCGGCCCGCGCGGCCAGCATTACGCATGGGATTCGCTCCTGTTCGATTACAGCAAGTACGAGGTCCAGCGATTTCTCCTGTCCAATCTCCGATTCTGGCTCGAGGATTTCCGCTTCGACGGATTCCGCTTCGACGGCGTGACCAGCATGCTCTATCTCGATCACGGCCTGGGCAAGCCGTTCCGAAGCTATGACGATTATTTCGGTTCCAATGTCGATGCCGATGCCCTGGTCTATCTGCAGCTTGCCAATGAGCTGACGCACAAGGTCGATCCGCAGGCCATCACCATCGCCGAGGACGTTTCCGGCATGGTCGGCATGGCCCGGCCGGTCGCGGAAGTGGGCTTGGGTTTCGATTATCGACTGGCGATGGGCGTGCCGGATTACTGGATCAAGCTGCTGAAGGAAAAGCGCGACGAGGAATGGAATCTGGGCGACATCTTCCGCACGTTGCTCAACCGCCGTCACGGCGAGAAGCACATCGGTTATGCCGAAAGCCACGACCAGGCCCTCGTCGGCGACAAGACCATCGCCTTCTGGCTCATGGACCGCGAGATGTACTGGCACATGGACCGCGCCAGCAAGAGTCTCATCATTGATCGCGGCCTGGCCCTGCACAAGATGATTCGCCTCATCACCTTCAGCCTGGCCGGCGAGGCGTATCTCAATTTCATGGGCAACGAATTCGGCCATCCCGAATGGGTCGATTTCCCGCGCGAGGGCAACGGCTGGTCGTTCCAATACGCCCGCCGTCAATGGTCCCTGGCCGACAATCCACTGCTCCGCTACGGCGGCCTGCTGCGCTTCGACGCCGCCATGCAGAGTCTCGACGAAAACTTCAACCTGCTGAACGACCCGCTCATCCAGGAACTGGCCGATCACGAGGACACCAGACAGTTTGTCTACCGTCGCGGCCCGCTGGTTTTCGCATTCAACTTTCACCCGACGGAATCCTACGTCAACCTGCGCATCCCCGTCCCCGACCCCTGCGATTACCGCGTGATTCTCGACACGGATGATGCCGATTACGACGGCTTCAACCGCGTCAAACCCGGCATGACCTACCCCATGCAACCCCACCCCATGTACGGCCAGAGACAGAGCCTCCTCATCTACATCCCCGCCCGCACCGCCCAGGTTCTGGCCCCCATAACGCCCCCGCCGTCGCCGGATTGACGGTGGGGCATCCGGCGGACTCCTTCGAGGGCTTGACGTGCTGTGCAGGTTGCCGTTCTATAGTGGCTGCGGCGATGCCAGTAGCTATCGCACGAAAATGTCGTCAAAAAGCTAGTCAGACATGGAAGCAAGAAAGAGAAACAATCGTAAGTCCTTATGAAATAAGGCTTGGGAGCATAGCTCAGCGGTTAGAGCAGGGGTCTCATAAACCCTTGGTCCTCGGTTCGAATCCGAGTGCTCCCAGTTGAAGAAAACCCCTAAAGAACCGCAAAAATAGCCGGTTTTTCAGGGGTTTTTCGTTTCGGACGAGTATGCGACTTGTTGCGACCTATTCGGAGCGATTCGGCGGGATTTTGACCCGATTCATTACACTTTCAATTCAGATTGCAACGTTCGCGTGCTTGCCGCGGCGCGGCTTTGGGTTCGTTGTGCGACCACCCGGGGTTTCCGCGGGTGCCGGGTTGGAGCGATGAGCCCGATTGACCCCGGATCTTCACGTTGAGAAGTCCTTGGATCGTACTCGAATTGCGCTGGCCACGACGAACTACTCGCAGTCCACTGGGCGCAAAAACGCTCGTCTACCGGCGTCTTACATATCTATAAGTCGTTTTATAGCATTGTGTTATATCAATAACGCAGTCTAATTCTGTTGCCGTTGGCAGAATTTTCCGCACCGCCCTTGACATGGTGCCACTTATTAACGAGAATTGTTTATCGTTAAAGATTTCTCGATATATAATTCTCGATAGCCGGGCAGACATGATGGAACTTCAAACACAACCTCGCCGAACCATTGCTGAGGCTTCCCTGCGACGCCTGCCGCTCTATCACCGGATCCTCAAGGAATGGCTCGACCTCGGCCAGCCCTATGCCTCCTGTACCGAACTGGGGGCCAAGCTTGGCTTCGATGCCACTCAGGTGCGAAAGGATCTGGAGGCCACCGGAATCGCCGGGCGGCCGAAGGTCGGGTTTGTCACTCGGGACCTTGTCGCGGGCATCGAGGCGTTCCTCGGCTGGAACAACACCAAGGATGCGTTCCTCGTCGGGGCCGGCCACCTCGGTGCGGCACTGCTCGGATACGAGAAGTTCAAGGAATGCGGCATGAGCTTTGTCGCCGCGTTCGACCTGGATCCCGAGAAGATCGGCCGGCAGTTGCGCGGCCGGGAAGTCCTCGCCTTGGAAAAGCTTCCCGACCTGGCGCTGCGCATGCACGTGCATATCGGCGTGATCACGGTGCCGGCGGGGGCCGCCCAATCGGTGGCGGACCTGATGGTCAAGGGGGGCATCCTGGCGATCTGGAACTTCGCGCCGGTTCGACTGCGCCTTCCGGAGGGAATGATCGTCCACAACGAAGATCTGTACTGCTCCCTGGCCAGCCTGTCGCAGAAGCTCGACCGCCTGTTGCGGCCGATCGCTTCGACATCGGCCGGCACATGAACATGCCCTGAGCAGTTATTCCTGGAGAGTTCTGAAGAGATGCAGATTCCGTGGAGACGAATGAAATGCAAGCAACCATAAACAAACCCGACGGCGCCATGACGCCGCAGCGGCAGTTTCAGGCGGTGGCCCGCATGCTGGAAAAGCACGGCCGCCAGCCTTGCCGGCTGATTCCCATCTTGCAGGCCGTGCAGGAGGAATACCGCTATCTGCCCGAAGACGTGCTGACGTACGTGGCCACGTCGCTGGGCGTGCCGCCGGCCCGCGTGTTCGGCGTCGCCACGTTCTACAGCCACTTCGCGCTGGAGGCCAAGGGGAAATACGTGGTACGCCTGTGCGATGGCACGGCCTGTCACGTGAAACAGTCGGTCCCGATCCTCAACGCGATCCGCAAGCGCCTGGATTTGACGGAAAAGAAAAAGACCACGCCGGACATGCTCTTCACGGTGGAAACCGTCGCCTGCCTCGGCGCCTGCGGCCTGGCCCCGGTGGTGGTCATTAACGAGCAGGTCCACGGCCAGATGACTCCGCAAGGCGGAGTCAAACTCATCGAAGACATCATTGCCAAGGAGAATCCGTGATCGCCCGCATTTCCGATGCCCTGGCCGGTACGGGCAAACCCGGCCCGTCCAATGCAGCCGCGGCAGGCATCGACGCCGGCTGCCGTCGCATTGTGGTCTGCGCCGGCACCGGCTGCGTGGCCAACGGCGCCTACGCGGTCTATCAAGCGCTGGCGGACCAACTGGCGGCGCTGGGTTTGCCGGTGGTGGTTGAGTTGCGCCAGGAGCATCTGGACGGCAAGATGCCGCCGCTGGCGGTGACGCACAGCGGATGCCAGGGTTTTTGCCAGATGGGCCCGCTGGTGAGCGTGCTTCCCGATGGCATCCTGTACACAAAAGTGAAAGTCGCCGACGTCGCTGAATTGATACAGACGACACTGATCGAGCACGGCGTGCTGCAGCGGCTGCTGTATGTGGAACCCGCCACCGGCCAGCATTGCCGCGGGGTTGAACAGATCCCGTTCTACCAGCAGCAGCAGCGATTTGTGTTGCGTGATTGCGGCCTGATCGATCCGGAGAATATCGGAGAATACATCTCCCGGGGCGGATACGCCGCGGCCCGCAAAGCCTGCACGGTGATGAAGCCGAGGGAAATCTGCGACGAAATCGCCAAATCCGGCCTGCGCGGCCGGGGCGGTGGCGGATTTCCCACCGGCCGTAAGTGGGAAGCGGCGCGCACTCAGGTCAACGAAAAGAAATACGTGATCTGCAACGCCGATGAGGGCGATCCCGGCGCGTTCATGAATCGCAGCGTGATGGAAGGCAATCCGCACAGTGTGCTGGAGGGCCTGATCGTAGCCGCCCGCGCCATCGGGGCCGACGAGGTCTTCGTCTATTGCCGCACGGAATACCCACTGGCCGTCAAGCGGATGCGCAAGGCGGTTGACGATGCCACGGCTGCGGGAATCCTGGGGGAAAACATTTTCGGCTCAAACGTGAACGTCAGTTGCCAGGTGATGGAAGGCGCCGGCGCGTTTGTCTGCGGCGAAGAGACGGCGATGATCGCGTCGATCGAAGGCCGGCGGGGCATGCCGTCGCCCAAGCCGCCGTTCCCCGCGCAGAAGGGACTCTGGGGCAAGCCAACGGTCATCAACAACGTCGAGACGCTCGCCCACGTGGTTCGCATCATCAACGACGGCGCCGACAACTTCCGCAAGCTCGGAACGCCGGCCTCGCCGGGCACCAAGACGTTCGCCCTGACCGGCCACGTCGCCAATACCGGGTTGATCGAGGTTCCCTTCGGAACAACGCTTCGCAAGGTGGTGATGGACATCGGCGGAGGAATCACGGCCGACGATGGCTCCATCAGCGGCGAAGGATTCAAGGCCGTCCAAATTGGCGGCCCGTCGGGCGGTTGCCTGGTGCAGGCGCACCTGGACCTGCCGCTGGATTTCGATTCGCTGCGCGGGGTGGGCGCGATGGTGGGCTCCGGCGGTCTGGTGGTGGTCAATCAGCAGACGTGCATGGTGTCGATGGCCCGGTTCTTCATGGATTTTACCCAGCGTGAAAGCTGCGGAAAGTGCGTTTTGTGCCGTGAAGGCACGCGGCAGATGCTCGCGCTGCTGGATGACATCATCGAGGGACGCGCCACCGAGGAGACTCTCGTTCTGCTCGAGAAGCTCGCCATCGCCGTGCAAAAAGGTTCGCTGTGCGGTCTGGGCAAGACCGCGCCCAACCCGGTGCTCTCGACCCTGCGGTATTTCCGCGCGGAATACGACGCGCACGTGAAGGGCAAGTGCTGTCCGGCCGGGCGCTGCACGGCGCTGCTCAAACCGAGCATCAATGCCGAGCGGTGCAAAGGCTGCGGCCTGTGCGCCAAGAAATGTGCGGTGGGCGCCATCAGCGGCGAAAAGAAGAAACCGCACCGGATCGATCAGGAGAAGTGCATCAAGTGTGGCGTCTGCCACGACGTTTGCAAATTCCAAGCCGTCGAAGGATTCTAACCATGACCCAGCTCGCAACATCAACTACGGGCGCTGTAGGAACGACACTGCTCGTGAAAAATGTCACAATTAACGGGATCAATATCCCCATCGAGGGTGAACGCAGCCTTCTGGAGCTGATCCGCAAGGCGGATATCGATCTGCCCACGTTCTGCTATCACTCCGATCTCAGCGTCTATGGAGCGTGCCGGTTGTGCCTGGTCGACATCGAGGGCCGCGGCATACAGGCCGCTTGTTCCACGCCGCCGGAACCGGGTTTGAAGGTGCAAACCAGCACCCAGGAAATCCGCGAGATTCGCAAGATCGCCATCGAATTGCTGCTGGCCAATCACCAGCAGGATTGCCCCACCTGTGCCAAGAGCGATTCGTGCAAGTTGCAGGCCATCTCCCGCAGCATGGGAATCGACTCGGTTCGGTTCAAACCCGTCCACAAGCCGGCGGCCGTCGATCGGTCTTCCGCGTCCATCGTGCGCGATCCGAACAAATGCGTTCTCTGCGGCGACTGCGTGCGATTCTGTTCCGAGGTTCAGGGCATCGGCGCCATCGACTTTGCATTCCGCGGCAGCGATTCGGTCGTCACGCCGGCCTTCGGAAGGGATATGGGTCAGATTGAGTGCGTGAACTGCGGCCAGTGCGCCGCCGTCTGCCCGACCGGCGCATTGGCGCCGCGATCAGAAGTCGATGAAGTCTGGAAGGCCCTGGGCGATGCAAAGAAGACGGTGATCGCGCAAATTGCCCCGGCCGTGCGCGTCGCGCTGGGCGAGTGCTTTGGCGAAGAGCCGGGGATGGTTCGCACCGGACAGATTGTCGCCGCGCTGAAGCGACTTGGATTTGATCTGGTCTACGATACGTCCTTTTCCGCCGACCTGACGGTTGTCGAGGAGGCCAACGAATTTCTCGGCCGGTTCAAGTCCGGAAAGCATCTCCCGCAGTTCACAAGCTGCTGCCCGGCCTGGGTGAAGTTCGCCGAACAATATTTCCCAACTCTGCTGGACAATCTCTCGACTTGCCGTTCGCCGCAGCAGATGCTCGGCTCGCTCATCAAGCAAGTGCAGGCCGTGCCGCTGGGCAAGACGCCGGCGGATATCGTCGTGGTGTCAATCATGCCCTGCACGGCCAAGAAATACGAAGCCAAGCGGCCGGAATTTGCCACCAGCGGCGTCGCCGATGTCGATCACGTACTGACGACGCAGGAACTGGCACGCATGATCCGCGAGGCCGGCATCCGGTTTACAAAGCTGCAACCCGAGAGCTTCGACATGCCGATGGGTTTCAAGACCGGCGCCGGGGTGATCTTCGGCAATACCGGCGGCGTCAGCGAAGCGGTCCTTCGTTATGCCAGCGAAGCCGTTACCGGAACCAAGCTGCAAAACCCGGATTTTATTGAAGTGCGTGGACAGGATGGATTGCGCACCGTCACGGTGAAACTCGGCGACATTGATCTCAAACTGGGAATCGTTCACGGCCTGGCCAACGCGCGAAAGCTGGCCGAGAAAGTCGTCGCCGGCCAGTGCGATCTGCACCTGATCGAAGTGATGGCGTGCCCCGGCGGCTGCATCGGCGGGGCGGGCCAGCCGGTTTCGCAGTTCGCCGACGTCCGCAAGCTTCGCGCCCGCGGGCTTTACGACGCCGACAAGAACCTCGAACTTCATAAATCGCAGGAGAATCTCTTTGTGCGCGATTGCTATCAGCAGACCCTGGGTGAACCCGGCTCGCACAAGGCGCACGAACTTCTTCATACGCATTACCACAGCCAGCGCCGCAGCGAGGGCAATCTGTCGCTGGCCGGCGAGGCGGCGCCCGCGGTGGGCGTCGATGTCTGTATCGGAACCAGTTGTTTCCTCAAGGGGTCGCAGAAGATCCTGCAGAAACTGCTGGATCACGTCGACCAGAATCAGCTTCAGAACGAGGTCCGCGTCGCCGCCAGCTTCTGCAAGGAGCACTGCGCGGACGGACCGAACGTGACCATCGACGGCGTGGAAACCCATCAGTGCGCCGCCGAACAGGTTCTGAAACTTGTCCAGGACCGCATTGTGAAGGACTCAAGGTGAAATATGTTCAAGGAATTTGCGAACAGGCCGATGCCAACGGAACCGGCGACATTCATTGACGAAAGCGAGATTAACCGCACGCTGGAAAATGTCGGTCTGCCCGACACCGCACGGGTGCGCGAGGTGCTGGCCAAATCCCGCGAAATGCGCGGGCTCAGCGGCGATGAAGTTGCCGTGCTCATGAACGTCGAATCCCCCGACCTGCTGGAGGAGATGTTTGCCGCGGCGCGGTACATCAAGGATGAGATCTATGGCAACCGCCTGGTTCTCTTCGCGCCGCTGTATATCTCCAACCTTTGCAAGAACGAATGCACCTATTGCGCCTTCCGCCGCAGCAATAAAGACCTGACTCGGCGCACTCTCAGCATGGAAGAGATCGCGGCCGAGACGCGTATTCTCATCAATCAGGGACACAAGCGCATGCTTCTGGTGGCCGGCGAGTCCTATCCGGAGCCGGAGGGATTCGACTATGTGCTTAAGGCGATCGAGGCGGTGTACGCCACCAAGAGCAACGACGGCAAGGGCGGGGAGATTCGCCGGGTGAATGTCAACGTCGCTCCGCTGACCCAGGACGAATTCATCAAGTTGAAGGCCGCCAGGATTGGCACGTACCAGTGCTTTCAGGAGACGTATCACCGTCCGACCTACACACAGGTGCATGTGTGCGGAGTCAAACGCGACTACGACTGGCGCGTGACCGCGCCCGACCGGGCCATGCGGGCGCACATCGACGATGTCGGCATTGGCGTGCTCTTCGGCCTCTACGACTGGAAATTTGAAATGCTCGCCCTGCGGCAGCATTGCGAGCATCTGGAACGCGAATTCAACGTCGGGCCGCACACCATCAGCATGCCGCGCATCGAACCGGCCGTCGGCTCTCCCATGTCCGCCAACCCGCCGCACCGGGTTTCCGATGCCGAATTCAAGAAGATCGTGGCGATCACGCGACTTTCCGTGCCGTATACCGGCATGATCATGACGACCCGCGAGACGCCGGCCATGCGACGCGCCACGCTCGACATGGGAGTGTCCCAGATTTCTGCGGGAAGCCGGACCAATCCGGGCGGATATTCCTCTCAGGAGCACAACGCCGAACAGTTTCACAATCAACTGGGCGACCACCGCACCCTCGACGAGGTCGTGCGCGACATTGCCCAGCAGGGGTTTATCCCGTCCCTGTGTACCGCATGTTACCGGGAAGGCCGCACCGGCGCGGAAATCATGAAATTCCTCAAGCCCGGCGCGCCGCTCACCACCACGGCCAAGGATGGCGAAGACCTCATTCACGGTCTTCCGGCCGGTCCGCAGCGAACCAGCTTCATCAAGAAAATGTGTACTCCCAATGCCCTCTCAAGCTACACGGAATATCTGGAAAACTACGCATCGCCGGAGACGAGGGCGGCCGGATTGAAAGTGGTCAAGAGCATCATGGAGACGTTGGAAGGCGGCACCAAGCGAGCTTCCGAGCGCATGGTGGCGCGAGTTCTGGCGGGCGAGAAGGATGTGTACTTCTGATAGCGACCTGGCCCAATTGCGTGTGGTGTATGTGACATGACGACATTCCGCACCGAACATGATTTTCTTGGCGACGCGCGGATTGGCGCGACGGCCCTGCATGGAATTCACACGCTGAGGGCGCTGGAGAATTTCCCGCTGTCGCTGCGCCGCGTTCACCCGCAACTGATCCACGCCTACGGCGCGGTCAAACTCGCCTGCGCCCGCGCCAATCGCGGCATCGACGTCTGGAAGGACGAGCCGCAAAAGGCCGATGCCATCGAGCAGGCGTGCCAGGAGATGTACGGCGGTCTGCTCGACGAACACATCCTGGTCGATGCCTTGCAGGGCGGCGCCGGCACCAGCACCAACATGAACGTGAACGAGGTGCTGGCCCATCGCGCGGCGGCCATCCTCGGCCAGAGCGTCGATCCGCTCGACGATCTCAACCTCCACCAGTCCACCAACGACACCTATCCGACCGCGCTGAAACTGGCCGCCATCCGCATGTTGTCGGCGCTGGAGTCGGCGGTGTTGGAACTCCAGGAGGCCTTTCAGGCCGCCGAGCAGCGATTTGCCGGCGTGGTGAAGGTGGGGCGGACGCAATTTCAGGATGCGGTGCTGACGACACTGGGGCGCGAGATGTCGGCGTACGCCGAGGCGTTCAATCGCGACCGATGGCGCATCTACAAGTGCCAGGAGCGGCTGCGCGTGGTGAATCTGGGCGGTACCGCGATCGGCACGGGGCTGGGCGCGCCGCGGGATTACATTTTCCGCGTCGTCGACGACCTGCGCGCATTGACCGGCATCGGCTTTGCCCGCGCCGAAAACCTCGTCGATGCGACGCAGAACTGCGATGTCTTCGTCGAAGTATCCGGCATTCTCCGCGCCCATGCGGTTTCGCTCATCAAGGTGTGCAACGATCTGCGTCTGCTGGCCTCCGGCCCGGACGCGGGGTTCGGCGAACTGGTGCTTCCACCCCGGCAGGCGGGAAGCTCGATCATGCCGGGCAAAGTGAATCCGGTCATTCCCGAAGCGGCGATTCAGGCGGCGTTTCGCGTGATGGGTTTGGATTCGACGATCGCCACGGCCGCCGCGGCGGCAAGCCTCGAACTGAATCCGTTTCTCCCGGTGATCGCCGATTGCATGTTCGAGAGCCTGGACCTTCTGGCTCGCGCCGATGCGATCTTGACTCGCCACTGCATCGCCGGACTCAGCGCCAATGTCGAGCGTTGTCGCCAGCAGGTGCAGAACTCGATCGCGCTGGCGACGGCGCTGGTGCCGGCCATCGGCTATCAGGCCGCGTGCGACGTTCTGGCAAAAAGCCGTCGCGCGGGCAGGCCGGTCAGGGACATTGTCGTCGAGAGCGGTCTCATGTCCGCCGCCGCCTTTGATGACCTGGTCACTCCCGAGGCGGTTTGCCGCCTGGGCTCACCGAACCTGGCCCACGGAGAAACGCCATGACACTCACCGCACCGGCGCCCCAGGCGACACCAAAGGGTCTGCGACTGCACATCGGCATCTTCGGCCGGCGCAACGTCGGGAAGTCCAGCCTGCTCAACGCCCTGACCCGGCAACAGGTGTCCATCGTGTCACCCATCGCCGGAACAACAACCGATCCCGTCGAGAAGCCGATGGAACTGCTCCCACTGGGTCCGGTCCTTTTCATTGATACGGCCGGCATCGACGACAGCGGCGCGCTGGGAGACCTGCGCGTTCAGCAGACGCGCAAGGTGATCGAGCGGACCGACGTGGCGGTGCTGGTGACTGTCGCGGGCCAATGGGATTCCTTTGAGCAATCGCTGCTGGCGGAGCTGAATGGCCGCAAGATGCCGGTGATTGTGGTCGTGAACAAATCCGATCTGCGGCGGCCGGGCCAGGACGAAACGGCGGAATTGTCCGCGTGCGGCGTGGCGAATATCGTATTGGCCTCGGCCGTCACGGGCGAAGGGATTCTCGATTTGCGGACAGCGCTGCTTGCATCGGCGCCGCAGGAGTTTTTCGACAGTCCGCCGATCCTGGGCGATCTGGTGGGGCCGGGCGAACTGGCCGTCCTGGTGGTACCGATCGACAAGGAAGCGCCGCGCGGACGGCTGATTCTGCCGCAGGTGCAGGCCATTCGCGATCTGCTGGACAGCGATGCGATGTGCATGGTGGTGAAGGAGCGCGAACTGCGGCACGCGCTGGGCAGGGTCACGACACCACCGAAGCTCGTCGTGACCGATTCGCAGGCATTCCTGAAGGTTGCGGCCGACACACCGCGCGGCGTGCCCCTGACCAGTTTTTCCATTCTCTTTTCGCGGTTCAAGGGCGATTTGCTTCAGCAGGTGAAAGGGACACTGGCGATCGATGCTCTGCGCAGCGGCGATCGCGTTCTCATCGCCGAGGCCTGCTGCCATCATCCCATCGGCGAGGACATCGGCCGGGTGAAAATCCCGCGCTGGCTGACGCAATACGTCGGCGGCAAGCTCGAATTCACGCATGTGCAGGGCCACGATTTTCCGGCCGATCTGGCGGATTACAAACTGGTCGTCCACTGCGGCGCCTGCACGATCAATCGGCGCGAAGTGCTGATGCGGATTGCGCGTTGCCATCAAATGGGCGTGCCGGTCACCAACTACGGCCTGGCGATTGCCTACAGCCTGGGGATTTTCGAGCGGGCGCTGGAACCGTTCCCGGCCGCATTGCAAGTCTACCGCAATTCCAGGGAGCCACGACGATGATCGGTAACCAGGACATTCTGACATGGCTGCGGCAGGAAGACCCGGCCGCTCTGGGCGACCTCTGGGCTCAGGCCGACGCCATTCGCCAGGCGGCGGTGGGACCGGCGATCCACCTCCGGGCTTTGGTCGAGATCTCCAATCACTGCGTGCGCCAATGTGCCTATTGCGGCCTGCGGAGCGGCAATGGCGATCTGATGCGCTATCGCATGCCGGCCGACGAGATCGTCGAAGTTGCCCGGCGGGCCGGCAAGCTTGGATGCGGAACCGTTGTGCTCCAGGGCGGCGAAGACCCGCAATTGACCATCGACATGATTGCCGGCGTCGTGCGCCGCATCAAGCAGAGCACTCCGCTGGCGGTGACACTCAGCCTTGGCGAGCGGTCTCTTGACGAACTGTTTGCATGGAAAGCCGCCGGCGCCGACCGGTATCTGCTGCGATTCGAGACGTCCGACCGCGAGTTGTACGATCGCATTCACCCGCCGCATCGCCAGTTCAGCGACCGGATCGAAATGCTCCGCCAGATCAAGGCAATGGGTTACGAGGCCGGCGGCGGCGTGATGGTCGGTATCCCCGGCCAGACATACGACATCCTCGCCCAGGACATCGCGACATTTCGCCGGCTCGATCTGGACATGATCGGCGTCGGCCCTTTCCTTCCGCATCCGCAAACGCCGCTGGGGCAGGCCGATGTTCAATACGCACCGGCGTCCCGGCAGGTTGCGCCGACAGACCTGATGGTCTACAAGGTGATCGCATTGGCCCGGCTGGTTTGCCCGACGGCCAACATTCCCGCAACCACAGCACTGGCGACGATCAACCGCGCCCAGGGCCGTGAACTCGCCTGGCAGCGCGGGGCCAATGTCGTGATGCCGAATTTCACGCCGATGCGATTTCGCCGTCTCTACGAAATCTATCCCGCCAAAGCCTGCATCGGCGAAGGCGGGGATCAGTGCGTGGGATGTCTGGGCCGGCGAATTCGATCAATCGGCCGCTGCGTCGGTACCGGTTCGGGATCGCGAAGTACCGCGCCCCTGTCCGCGCGTGCCGCACCCTTGATCTGTCTGGAGCCATCATGAGCCAGGTTCACGACATTCACATCACGATCTGCATGGGCAGTTCCTGTTTTGCGCGCGGCAACAACCGCAATATCGAGGTTCTCAAGGATCTGGCCGCCAGCAGGCCGCGGGGCGTGGGCTGCGAACTGACCGGCTGCCTGTGCCAGGGGCAATGCACGCTGGGTCCGAACCTCATGATCGAGGGCCAGACGTACCACGAAATCGACCCGGTTGGAGTGATGGCGCTGGTGAACCGCCAGTTCGCGCTGGAAGGCGGACACGATTCCGCCGGATCGGATGGTTGACATGACCTATTTGAGCCCCATCTTCACCGAGCATCGCCAGTGCCAGGACTGCTATAAATGCGTTCGACATTGCCCGGTCAAGGCGATCAAGATCGAGGCCGGCTGCGCGCGCGTGATGCCTGAACTGTGCATCTACTGCGGAAACTGCGTCACGGTCTGTCCCAATCAGGCCAAAAAGGTCCGCGACGATCTGCAAAAGGCACAACAGCTTTTGCGCGACAAGTCCCGCGTTGTCGTTTCACTGGCGCCCAGCTTCGTGGCGGAATTCCCCGGCATCCGCCCCGGCCAGATCATCGCAGCGCTCAAGCGGCTGGGGTTCTGGGGCGCGTCAGAGACGGCCCTGGGCGCCCAGCAGGTGTCGGCTCATGTCGCGGAACTTGTCCGCCGCAATCCCGCCGCCGCGTGGATTTCATCGGCGTGCCCGACCGTCGTCGCGTATCTGCAAAAATATTCTCCCCGGCAGGCAATGATGCTCACGCCGCTCCTCTCGCCGCTCCTGGCCCACGCCAAATTCCTCCGCGCGACATTCGGGCCTGAGATCGGCGTCGTCTTCCTCGGGCCGTGCATCGCCAAGAAGATCGAAGCCGACAATCATCCCGATGTGCTCGATGTCGCCCTGACGTTCGCCGAGCTTCGCCGCTGGCTTGATCAGGCCAAGATCGATCTGCCCGCGATCGCCCAATCCGCCGACGATCGGTTCATTCCCGAACCCGCGACCGACGGCGCGATCTATCCCGTCGACGGCGGGATGATCGCCGGCATTCGTTCCAATTGCCGCGTCAACGACGGCGAGTTCATGAGCTTTTCGGGACTGTCCGGAATCCAGAAAGCGATCGCGGGACTGGAAGACCGCCCGGCCGATCGCGGCATGGTGATCGAGTTGCTCGCCTGCGAGGGGGGCTGCATCAACGGTCCGGCCATGAGCACCCAGGCGGGCACCATTCGCAAGAGATGCCAGGTTCTGCAGTCAAGCCAATACCCGTCCGCGAACATTCCGCGCCGCCCGGAATACGCGATCGCCCAGGCCTTCACCGCGCCGCCGCCGCCGGCCGATCAGACGTCCGACGCCATGGTTCGCAGCGCATTGCGCGACGTGGGAAAATTCTGTCCGGAAGACGAATTGAACTGCGGCGGCTGCGGATACGACTCCTGCCGCGATTTCGGCCGCGCGCTGCTGGCGGGCAAGGCCGAACGGGCGATGTGCGTTACCTACATGCGCCAGCTTGCCCACAAGAAGGCCAACGCGCTGATTCAAAAGATACCGTCCGCGGTCGTGATTGTGGGCCCGCAGTTGCAGGTGCTGGAATGCAACTCGGCCTTTGCGAACCTGCTGAGTCCCGGCGCATCACGGGCCGAAGCATCGCCTTCGCTGGAAGGCAAATCGCTGTCGGACCTGGTCCCGTTCCACAAGCTGTTTACCGCCGTCCTGCAGACCGGCGAGGACATCGTCGATCGCGACCTGCGCTTTGGCAAGACGATCCTGCATCTGTCAATTTTCACGATTGAAAAGCACACCGTCGCCGGTGGGATCATCCAGGACATCACCGAGCCGGCCGTGCAGAAGGAACAGGTGATCCGCCGGGCCCGCGAGGTCATCCAGCACAATCTGGCGACGGTGCAGCAGATCGCCTACCTGCTGGGCGAGAATGCCGCCGAATCGGAGACCACGCTCAATTCGATCATTGATTCCTTTGCGCCCCCGAGCCTCGACGATCTGACGATAGGCGGCGGCGCGGCCTCGCCGCCGGCCGACGCGCATTCCGGCGATGCCAAACCCGCGCCCGAACCGGCCCAGGACGGAGCCCACCGTGACAACGACCAATGGCGAGAGCTTTATCGACATTGATTGCCGGCAACAGGCCAAGTTCGGCCAGTATGTCTCCGGCGATGTCTTTCTCACGCACAATCTGCGTGCCGAGGGCCGCATCATTTCCGTGATCAGCGACGGGCTGGGCAGCGGCGCCAAGGCCAATGTGCTGGCGACGCTGACGGCCACCATGGCGATGAAGTACACCGCCAGCTACGTCGATCTGCGCCGCAGCGCGGCAACCATCATGGACACGCTGCCGATCTGCGCCGTGCGCAAGATCAGTTACGCCACGTTCACAATTGTCGACCTCGACGCCGAGGGAAGCTGCCGCGTCATCGAACACGGCAACCCGCCGTTC
>Ga0181520_10000797_pt1 | contig 67911 bp, 69 predicted proteins | sample PEATcosm2014_Bin_29_FD_132451 | JGI IMG/M metagenome (GOLD analysis project Ga0181520, IMG submission 132451) | Peatland microbial communities from MTU Mesocosm Facility, Houghton, MI, USA - PEATcosm2014_Bin02_30_metaG | ecosystem: Environmental > Terrestrial > Soil > Wetlands > Peat | place...
CAGGGGACCATCTCCTACACCATCAGCCCGGTGCACACCGACGCCGCCTTCGTCCAGCAGGCCAAGGACATGAAGTCCATGGGCGCCGATTCCATCTGCGTCAAGGACATGGCCGGCCTGATCTCGCCCTACATCGCCTACAGCCTGATCAAGGCCCTGAAGGAGGAAGTCGGCCTGCCGGTGCAGCTGCACACCCACTACACCTCGGGTTTCGGCACCGCCGCCCTGATCAAGGCCGCCGAGGCCGGCGTCGATGTGGTGGACACGGCCATCTCCGCCATGAGCATGAGCACCTCCCAGCCGCCCACCGAAACCCTGGTGGCCGCCCTCAGGGGCCAGCCCCGGGATACCGGCCTGGACCTGGCCGCCCTGGCCGACATCGCCCGCAAGATGACCGAGATTCGCAAGAAGTACGCCAGCTTCGAAGCCGGCGTGCCGCCGGTGGACGTCAACGTCCTGCAGTTCCAGGTGCCGGGCGGGATGCTCTCCAACCTGGTGGGCCAACTGCGCCAGCAGGGGGCCATGGACAAGTACTACGACGTGCTGGACGAGATCCCCAGGGTCCGCAAGGACATGGGCTATCCGCCCCTGGTCACCCCCTCCAGCCAGATCGTCGGCACCCAGGCCACCCTGAACGTGCTGCTGGGCGAGCGCTACAAGGTGATCCCCGAGGAAGTGAAGCAGTACTTCCGCGGCTACTACGGCAAGCCGCCGGCACCCATGGACCCGGTGATCCAGAAGAAGGCCATCGGCGACGAGGCTCCCATCACCTGCCGGGCCGCCGATATGCTGGCGCCGGGCTGGGAAGCCGCCAAGAAGGAGATCGGCGACCTGGCCGAGAGCGAGGAGGACGTGATGTCCTACGCGCTGTTCCCGCAGATCGCCAAGCCCTTCCTGCTCCGGCGCAAGCAGGGGCTGGGCGGCAAGGAGGAAGTGGCGGCCGCCATCGGCGAGGCCCTGTACCAGCAGGCCAACAACAAGGATGCCAAGCCAGCCATGGCAGCGGGGCCGGCCCAGGAGGGCTCCATGTGGAAGATGGCCGCGCGCGCGGGCATCCAGAGGGGGTGGTAACCATGGCCAACAACAAGTTCAAGCTGATGCTGGAAGGCCAGGGCTACGAGCTGGAGCGGCGTGACGGCATGATGGTCGTCAACGGCGTGGAATTCTCCTGCGAGCGCAAGGACAAGCAGATCGCCATCGCCGGCAATGGGCACAGCGTGAAGCTGGGCGCCGGCACGGCCGAAGTGGACGGCATCGCCTACGCCATCGCGGTTGAAGGGCTGGAAGAGCCCAAGGCCGCCGGCGGCCGGGTGCGCAAGGCCACCCACGCCGCCGCCGAAGAGGCGGGGGCGGTCACCGCCGTCATGCCCGGACTGATCCTCAAGATCCTCAAGAACGAGGGCGACCGGGTGGAAGTGGGCGAAACCGTCATCATCCTGGAAGCCATGAAGATGCAGAATGATCTCGTGGCCAAGACGGCCGGCGTCATCAGCCAGATGAACGTGAAGAAGGGCGACAACGTGGAGATGCGGCAGGTGCTCTGCATCATTGAATAGTTGAATGCCAGCGCGGGAGCCCCTCCGGCCCTGGCCGGACGGGCTCCCGGTGTATCAGAATGGATCCAGCAAAGGGGCCCCATGACCAAGCTTTCGCTCATCGCCATCGACGGGCCTTCGGGCGTCGGCAAGTCCACCACGGCCAAGCGGGTGGCCCAGCAGCTGGGCTGGGACTACCTGGACACCGGCGCCATGTACCGCGCCACCGCCCTGGCCCTGCTGCGGGCCGGCGTGGCCCTGGACGACCGTCCGGGCCTGGAGCGGGTCCTGGCCGGCCTGCGCATCCAGCAGCACGGCACCCGGGAGTGGCTGGACGGCGAGGATGTCAGTGAAGCCATCCGCACCCCGGAGATCACCCGGATGGTGACCCCGGTTTCCGCCGACGCCCGGGTGCGGGAGGTGCTGGTGGACCAGCAGCGCCGGATCGGCGCCCAGGGCGGCTGGGTGGTGGATGGGCGGGATATCGGCACCGTGGTGTTCCCCGGGGCCTGCTGCAAGGTCTTCCTCACCGCGAGCGTCGAGGCCAGGGCCCAGCGCCGCTTCAAGGAGCTCCAGGGCATCCCGCTGGCCGAGGTGGCCGCCGACCTCCAGCGCCGGGACCTGGCCGATTCCACCCGGGCCGTGTCGCCCCTGCGCCAGGCCGCCGACGCCGTCCTGCTGGATTCCAGCGCCATGACCCTGGATGCGGTGGTGGACTGGATCGTGCAGCGCCACCGGGCCCACTGAATGCCGGACGCCCCCGGGGGCGTCTTGTCAAACGGATCGAAAAGATTATTATTAATTAATTTCGGCAATCAGGCCGGCTTGCTTCTGCAACCTTCCGTTTGTGGAGGAAGTGCCATGCTCCGACAGCCATCATGGTTCCGCGCCCTGGTCATCCTGCCCGGCCTCGCCGCCGGCATGTCCAGCCCGGTGCTGGCGGCGCCAGGCGAGCTGGTGGAACTGGGCGACGTGGAAGTGAACCCGGTCAGGGCCTACAATACCCAGCTCCTCAATCTGATCGCCGCGGACCTGACCGCCAAGGCCGACCAGCTGGCGACGATCGGCCCCATGGCCGTCTTCCAGCAGATGATCCAGGAACATATCTCCAGCCAGGTGCCGTCCCGGAAAGTCAAATACCGTTCCATGGATGGCCAGGGCAATGCGCGCACCTATTCCGGCCGGGTCTTCCTGCCCAGCCGCAAGGCTTCGGACCCGCCCATGGAAGTGCCGCTGGTGGTCTACCAGCACGCCACCGAAACCCGGCGCAACGCCGTGCCCTACAACAACAAGGGCGACGAGACCATGCTCGGGGCCCTGGCGGCCGAATCGTGCGGGTTCGCGGTGGCCATGCCGGACGGCGACGGCATGGGCGCCGACCCGTCCACCAAGACCCATGCGTACTGCTACGGCAAGACCGCGGGGAGATGCGTCACCGACATGATCCGCGCGGTGCTCGGCGGCCTGAAGGGCAAGCGCATCTTTGACGACACCAACTACATCTGGGACGGCGACATCTACATCGTCGGCTATTCCGAAGGCGGCTACATCGCCATGTCGGCCGTGAAGGACCTGGCCGGCGCCACCGACCTCAAGCTCACCGGGGCGGCCTGCATGGGCGGGCCGTTCAACCTGGCCGAGGCCATCCGCAGCCTGATGACCGACGCCAAGACCCCCTACGACCGGCCCTACATCGCCAGCTACTTCATCCAGGCCTGGAAGGACATCCTCCCCGACCTCATCACCATGAACGGCGCGGTGAATCCCGACCTGCTGAAGAAGGACAGCGCGGGCGACATCACCCAGTGGATGAGCGGGGAAATGGGGGGAGACCAGATCACCCCCCTGATCCAGGCCCGGCTGACCGGGAAGAAGGACCAGGCGGTTCCGGCCCGGGACGTCCTGAACCCGAAGTGGATCAAGGACAACCTCGAGAACCCCACCAGCCGCCTGAACCGGGAGCTCGATGCCAGTTCCCTGGTGGGCAAATGGAAGCCGACCGCCCCCGTGCTGCTGGTGCACGATCCCTATGACCAGACGGCGAGCTTCAGCGGCACCCAGGCCGTGTTCGACGACTGGAGCAAGCAGGGCGTCAAGCCCATCGGCATCGTCAAGCTGGCCGTCGGCGCCAAGGGCACCGGCCACGTGGGCGGCGCGCTGGTGGCCATCCCCACCGCCTTCGTCTGGATCGACGCGGGCATGCCCAGGAGCCTCATGGACATGACCAAGGACAAGATCCGGTCCGCCATCCTGGACGCCGCGCCGCCGCTGCTGGAAGCCAACGCGGACGCGCTGGTGACCGCGCTGGGGCTGCAGGAATCCAACGAGAACCGCGCCCTGCTGCCGCTTTCCCGGATCGACTACCCGGCGCCGGCGAGCGCCAGGCCCTACACCCTTTCCTACGGTGACAAGTTTTTCAAGATCGGCAAGGTGAAGGTGTACACCCTCGAGAAGACCCCGGTGTTCGACAAGCAGGCCCCGAGCCCCGGGCTGAACGGCTATACCCGGCTGGTCAAGGAGATGAAGGACTTGAGCGACACGTGCGAGATCAAGCCGAACGTGCCCTGCTACATCGCGGTGTATCCGGAAAAGGGCGGGGTCGCGCTCACCCTGAAATTCACCGGCGCGAGTTCCCCCAGCACCGTCAACATCAAGCAAGTCAAAAACAAGATCATCGGCCGGAATACCCCGGCGGCGTTCACCGTCAGCGGCAATTTCAAGAGCCAGGTGCAGGCCGACAACTACGACCGGGCCGAGCGGGGCGGCAGCTTCATCTCCCTCAAACCTTGACGGGCGGGTCCGGATCGGGCTTTGCTTCACAGGAACACGCATCCAGGTCACCGGGCAGCGCGAACCCTTCCCGCTCGTCATCCCAGGCCAGCGAACTGAGTTTCCAGCCTTCTGCGGTCCGGATCAGCTGGGAGGTTTTCACCCCGCGGCCCTGGAAGGGCTGTCCGGACAGTATCCCCGACTTCCGGTAGAAACTGATCCGCTGGGCGATGTTGCCGCAGATATCGGTACGGTCCGAGACTTCTTCTTCGGTGAATTCCCGCAGCGTCCCGTCGGTCAGGATCCGCTCGCGCGGGCTGATGAACTGCTGCAGGTTATTGATTTCGGGGACCGCGCCGGCGTTCTTGATGATCAGCCCCTCCTTGATGAACATTCCGTGGATCCGTTCAAGGCAGGGCCTGGCCCCGCCTTGGTTGCAGAACACGCTGAAGAAGTCCTTGATGAGGCGGTCGATCTCCACCTTGTCCGAATGTTTGGCGTCAAGCGGTTGCATCGGGTTTGGTCCTTTCCAAAGCAGGTCAGTCGCTCCGCAGGGTCACCCGGTACAGGGCCAGCGGCTCGGGGGAATGGGGCGGAGGCAGGGTCACCGTGTCCGCCCGGGTGAAACCGAGGCGCTCCAGCAGGGTGGTGGAGGGCTGGTTGGCGGGCAGAACGATGGCGATGACCGTCCTCAGCCCCAGCACCCGCGCGCCGTATTCCAGCACCGCCCGGCCGGATTCCTGGGCATAGCCCTGGCCGGTGAATTCGGGCAGGAAGGCGTAGCCCAGATCCACTTCCTGGAAGCAGTCCCGCTTGATCAGGCCGCACATGCCGATGGCCTGCCCGGAATCCCGCAGCGCCACCAGGTAGAGGCCGTGGCCCTGCTCCCGGTAGGCCTTCAGGGGGCCGTCGTGCAGATAGGCGGCGGCCTGCTCGCGGTTGCGCACGCCCTTGTCGCCGATGCTCTGGATGAAGGACGGTTGGTTCAGCAGCCGGATGATGAAATCGCCATCCTCCAGCGCAAATGGGCGGATGGTCAGTCGTTTGGTTTGCTGGATCAACATGGACTATACCCTGAAGGTGTCCGGCCGCCAGGTCTGGATGCGCTGCTTGATGACGGGCCCGGTCAGGTTTTCCCTGAGGGCCTCCTCCATCCGGGCGGCCAGTTCCCCGTCGGCGGCGAAGCGCAGGGCCACGAACTGGCCGGGCCGCAGTTCGGCGATGCGGGCGCGCAGGGGCTCATCCAGGAGGGCCTGCATGCGCAGGGTCTCCTCCAGCCGGATGATCCGGTCCTGCACCCGCAGCGCGTAGCTGCGGACCTTGACGACCAGCACCAGCAGGAGCGCGGAGACGGCCAGCTGCCAGGCGCTGCCCGCGCCGCGGCACAGCTGGACCACGGCGATGATCGACGCCAGCAGCGCCAGGCCGAAGACCCCGTAGTGGTACCAGGGGTCGATGCGCTTGTGGTTGGCAAAGCTCTGGATCGCGGTGGTCATGGCAGCTCCCGGGTACGCCCCATGATACCTCGTAGAATGGCGTCAATTTTTGGGACGGAAGGCCTTGATGACGCTTTCATTGGTGTGCAGCGAGGGTCCGCCGGCCAGTTCCAGGCAGTACGGGATGGCGGGGAACACGGCTTCCAGGCACTCCCGGATGGACTTGGGCCGGCCCGGCAGGTTGACGATCAGGCTGCTGCCGCGCAGGCCGGCCACCTGCCGGGACAGGATGGCGGTGGGGACGTACTGCAGGGAGACGGCGCGCATGCGCTCGCCGAAGCCGTCCAGGATGCGCCCGCAGACCGCCCGGGTGGCCTCCGGGGTCACATCCCTCGGGCTGGGGCCGGTGCCGCCGGTGGTGAGCACCAGGCAGCAGCCTTCATCGTCGCAGAGCGCCTTGAGGGTGGCTTCGATCTGCGCCTGCTCATCCGGGATCAGCCGGAAGCGGGGCTCCCAGGCGCTGGCCAGGAAGTCCCGCAGGGTGGCCTCGATGGCCGGGCCGCCCAGGTCCTGGTAGACCCCCGCGCTGGCCCGGTCCGAGATGCTGACGATGCCGATCCTCGGCACCGCGGCGGGTTCAGTGGTCATGGTCGCAGTCGGGTCCATGCACATGGGCTTCGGCCGGCACCACCACGTCCGGGGCGCCGCCCTCCTGGTGCTCCAGGTCGCCGCCCTCCACGCCGCCGGCGTCGAAGCGGGCCGCCGGGGCGCCGGATTCGCGCCTGCGCTCCAGCTCGACCAGGGCGGTGTAGGCTTCCCGGTCCAGCAGCTCCTCGGTGACCGTGGCCAGGCCGAGGATGTGGTTGAAGATCTTGTCGGTGCGCACCCGGCCCTTGATCTCGTTGGTGGCGCCGCCCTGGTCGAGCTGCTTCTTGAAGGCCTCGAAGGGCTGCTGGACCTTGCGCTCTTCCATGAACGACTTGATTTCGGCGTCCACTTCCTCGTCGCTCACCTGGATGTCCTCCTGGTTGCCGATGGTCTGCAGCAGGTAGCCGGAACGCACGGCCCGCTCGGCGTCGCGGGTGCGGCTCTGGCGGTAGGCTTCCCAGTTGACCTTCTTCGGATCGACGCCCTGGCGGGCGACCATCTCGGCGAATTCCTGGCAGTAGTCGTTCAACTGCAGGGCCACCATGGAGGCGGGCACCTCGAACGGCGCGGCGTCCAGGAAGCCTTCCAGGATGGTCTGGTGGGCGCGGGCGATGGCCTCCTCCTCGGCGGAGGTTTCCAGCTGCTGGCGCACGAACACCTTCAGGTCATCCAGGCCGGTGTGCGGGCCCATGTCCTTGGCGAAATCGTCGTTCAGCTCGGGCACTTCGCGCGCCCGCAGATCCTTCATGGTCACTTCATAGGCGACCGGCTTGCCGGCCATGGCCTTGTTGGCGTCACCCTCGGGGATGGTGATGGAGAACTTGCGGGATTCGTCCACCCGCATGCCGAGGATCTCGGCGTCGAACGGGCGGTCGGTGGCGAGCTGGATCACCTGTTCCTTGTAGTCCATGGCCTTCATGCCCTGGGGCTTGACCTTGATGTCCAGGGTCACGTAGTGGCCCAGTTCGGCTCCGCCGTCGTCCACCGGAATGAACTTGGCGGCCTCCTGGCGCATGGTCTCCAGCTGCTCGGCCACGGCGGCGTCGTCGATGACGCGCTTCTTCTTGACCACGGTGATGCCCTTGAACTCGGGCAGCGTCACCTGGGGGGCCACGTCGAACAGGGCCTTGAACATGCCGTCGGCGCCCTCCTTCAGGTCGATCTTCTCCAGGGCCGGGCGGGAGATCGGCTGGGTGCCCGCGGCGGTGGCGGCTTCCAGGAAGTGCTTCTCAACCAGGGCCTCGGCCACTTCGTTCTGGATCTCGCGGTCGTAGCGGGACAGCAGCACGGACTTGGGAGCCTTGCCGGGGCGGAACCCGGGAATCTTGACTTTCGGCGTCAGCTTGGCGATCACTTTACTGAATTCAGCGGTCACCTCCGAGGCGGGAACGGTGACTTCCAGGGATTTCCGCGTGGCGGTGTGGTGGGTGAGGCTGGACGGCATGGGGTGCTCCTGCTGCGAGTTTGAAAAGGAGAAGCTGGAAGGATCGGCAAGTGGTGCGAATGGCGGGACTCGAACCCGCACGGTGTGAACCGCTGGAACCTAAATCCAGTGCGTCTACCAGTTCCGCCACATTCGCATGGATCGCCTCATGATGCTCTTCGTGGTGCGCCCGGAGCGACTCGAACGCCCGACCCTCAGGTTCGAAGCCTGATGCTCTATCCAGCTGAGCTACGGGCGCACTACGAAACCGCTATTTTGCCATGAAAGAGCGCGGAATTCACGTTCCAATAGCAAGACACCAGGCATCGGCGGCGGAATGGCTGTGCAGCGCGTCCAGTTCCCCGGGGGTGAGACCCAGGTTCCGGGCCTGCTCCCACTCGCCGGGCAGGGTGCAGGGGATCACCCCGGGATCGTCGGTGCCCAGGGCGCAGCGCACCCCGGCCCTGAGCATGGCCGGCAGGGGATGGGCGCCCAGGTCCGGCACCAGGGCGCGGTTCGAAGTGATGCAGACATCCACCGGGATGCGCCGGTCCGCCAGCAGCTCGAGGAGTTCCGGATGGCTGGCGGCGCGCACGCCATGGACGATGCGCTCCACGCCGGCCTCCAGGATCGCTTCGCGCACATTGGCCGCCGGGCCGTTTTCCCCGGCATGGGCGGCGAGCCGCAGGCCGGCCTTGCGGGCCCGCTCGAACACCGGGGCCCAGGCCTTGAAGGGCACCCGCTCCAGCCCGCCAGTGGAGAAGCCGGCCACCCAGGACGGCCGGCCGGGCAGCACCAGGTCCAGCACTTGGTGGCCGTGGTCCACGCCGAAATGGTTGACCGCATCGATGATGACCGCGATCTGCACGCCGCGCCGGCGGGCTTCCAGGATGCCCTCGTCCACGCCGCGCCACAGGGCGTCCAGGCTGAGGAACTTGCCCTGCTCGACCAGGAAGTGGGGGGAGAGCCACAGGTCGATGCCCCGGGCCTGGCCGGGGACGGCCGCGGGCAGGCGGTCCACCGCGGCCAGGACGGCGGCGCGCACCGCCTCGGCGTTGCGCAGGAAGCCGCAGGCGAAGAAGAAGGCGGTGATGAATCCTTCGAAAGGCACCGCCTCGTGGCGCCACAGCGCCTCCAGGGCCGGGGGCGGGGTCAGGCCCTGTTCCTGGGCGCGGCTGCGCACCCAGGCCGGATCGAGGCTGCCTTCGAGATGGGTGTGGCGGTCGACGCCGACGCAGGGATGCATCATTCGTCGTAGTCATCCATTTGCAGATCACCGGGATCGACCCCTTCGGCCCGGGCTCCGGAGATGCCCAGGCTTTCCTCCAGGGTGTCCTCGCCGGCGACTTCAGCATCCGGCTCGGCGATGAAATCGTCGTCGATCTGCAGGACCACCTTCTCCTTCTTCACGGCTTTGGGCTTGGCGGGAGCCTCTTTCTGGTTGGCTCCGCACTTGGGGCACAAGGCCTCCGCCTTGGTGAAGTCATAGAACTTCGCCGCACAGCTGAAACAAGTCCACTTTTTGCCCAAATTCGCCATGGCTCCCTCAATTCCGTCAAAGGATCAAGGATTTACCATGTTTCCCCGCCGTTGTCACGGGGGTGAAGAAAATGTTTTTTCCATGACCTCCTGCCCTTACCGGACCGCCCAGGGGGCTGGGCCGAGCCGGGCCGGGTTCCCTGCGCATAGCTGCTGAACAACGGTCTTGTAGAAAATCTGGTGCTGGCTTTCCAAATCCGCCCCGTAGCGCTCGACGAAGGAGGCCCGACTCCGATCCAATTCTTCCCTCATGGCGCCGTAGAGGTTCCCGCTGCTCTGCCCCTGGGCGACCTTGGCCGGGAAATACAGTTCGATGTCGCCCACCAGCACCCGGGCGCTGCGCTCGGCGTTGACCCGCACCATGGGGTCCAGCGCCGGGGCCGTGCTTTCGGAGATGGTTTCGGGAATCCGCTGGGTCAGCACGGAAGGATGGGCTTCAGTCTGGGCGCGCTCCTCCTCCTTGGCGCCGGCCAGGTAGGAAAGCCGGGCTTCGGCGGCCAGCACCACGGCGCGCAGGGTGTTGGGCTGGTCCAGCGCCTCCTGGGCGCCGCTGTCCACCAGAAGCAGCGCCACGGTCTTGCGGCGCAGATGGAGCGGGAGGATGCGGACCGCGCCGGCCCCGGTCTTGCTGAGCGGCGCGAGCAGGGCCTGGTAGGCCGGCCCGTCCCCGGTGACCAGGGCGATCTGGCCCTGGATGAGCTGTTCCAGCTCGGGCGGGGGGACCACCGGCACGCCCAGCTTGGGGTGGTCGCCGTCGAAGCCGCGGTGGGCGTACAGGGTGGCGATCCCCTGCTTGATCACGTAGAGGGCGCTGCGCCCGGCGAAGCGCATAAGGCCGTCCAGCAGGCGCTTGAGCACCTCGCCCTGGGTCTGGGCTTCGGCCATGAGGTCCAGCCCTTCGCCCAGGTCGGCGTCGGTGTCCCGCGCGGGCCTGCCGAAGGCCTGGAGCTGCTCCAGCAGGTGGTCGTCCAGGACCGGGGCCTGGGCGTCGCAGGCTGCCAGAACCTGTTGCCGCAGGGCCTGATGGCGGTCATTGATCCACTGTTGAAGCAGGTTCTTCAGGGCGGATTGCTTGCTTTCGTCCATAGCGGTCTCGGATTTTAATGCAATTGTACCCCAAATGGCCAGGCTGGACCGCCTGCTGGCAATTCTTTCATGGGGGCGCTAGGATTCAGCGAGGTTACGGGAGCGTGCGGATGGCCGATCTTTTGATCCAGGTCCACGAGGTGGACGGGGTGGCGGTGTTGAGGCCTGAAGGCTTCATCAATGCCCATACCGTCAGGCAGTTCGAGCTGGCGCTGGAGGCCCTGGTCCACGAAGGCAAGTACGCCATCCTGCTCGATTGCCGGTTATTGAATTACATCAGTTCGGCCGGTCTTGGGGCCATAATGGGATTGATCGAAACCGTCCGGGAGAACGGTGGCGATATCCTGCTCTGCAATCTCCAGAAGAACGTGTTCGAAATTTTCGACACCCTGGGTTTTACCCAGCTGTACCGGGTGTTCGCGACCGAAGGTGAAGCCTTGAAATGTTTGAACGGGACTATCTGAGTGCGCAATCCGGCTGAACCCGAGTCCTTCCGGCTGGTCATCCCGAGCCAGACCCGCTACCTCAACCTGGTGACCGGGATGGCCAAGCGGGCCTCCATCGTCGCCGGCATGGACGACGCCACCTCGGCCAAGGTCTCCATCGCCGTGGACGAGGCGGTGACCAACGTGATCGTGCACGCCTACAACAGCGAGGCCGACCACCAGGTGGACATCGAGTTGCGCTTCATGCCGCAGTCGCTCGAAGTGCACATCTGCCACAACGGTCGGGCGATCCGGGAAAACGAAGTGGTGCTGCCCGACCCGCGGGAGTACGTGAAACACCCCCGCAAGGGTGGCTTGGGCCTGCTGCTCATGAGCCGATTTATGGATGAGATCCGTTACATCGAGACCGGCGAGGGCAGCGAATGCTGCATGATCAAGCGCGTGGTGTGAAGCCATCGCCTCAGGCGGCCCCGGCCCCCCTGGACCCGAACGCCTCATTCCAGCGCCTGCGTGAACTATCCATGCGAATCCCCGAGGGGACCCAGGAGCTCCTGCCGATCATCGACTTCCTGGAGACCTTCCCGGACCAGGTGACCGAGGAGGCGCTGATCCATCTGGTGGGCGTCACCGCCCTGGGCATCGCCAAGGCCGGGCAGGGCGGGCTCTGGAACGGCAATCGCTGGCTGTTCCTGCGCGGCAACGCGCCGGCCTTCCCGCTGCATCCGGGCCCGGGCTGGTCCAGCCTGCCCTGGGTGTTCGGCGAAGACTACTACGGGCATCTGGTGGTGCGCACCCCGAAGGTGCCGGACGCGCTGGTCCTGCTGCTGTCCATCTCCGCTCCGCTGCTGGCCTGGCGCCGGCTGGAATCGAACCGGAGCGACCAGAACCGGGCCCTGGCCCTGCAGATCTCCCGGCTCAGCACGCTGTTCGACCTGACCCGCACCCTGGGCGAAGGGGAAACGGCCCAGGACCTGCTCCGGCTCATGGGCGACACGCTGGCTGCCGAGTTCAACATCCAGCGGCTGCTGGTGGTGGATGCGGCCGGCCGGGTGACCCACAACCGGGGCCTGGGGCCGCTGCCGCCCGCCCTCTCCGGGGACGCCCTGCACGCCCTGGTGGCGAGCAAGGGGCTGGTCCACGCCATGGAGCTGCGCGACCTGGACCACAGCCACGGCTTCGTCTACGCGGCGGCGCCCGCTGACGGCACACTGAACGAGGACGATGAGCTGTTCTTCCAGACCCTGCTGAACATCACCTGCGCCCAGCTGACCAGCCGGGAGCTGCGCGAAGGCCGGATCCAGGCGGTCAAGCTGGAGAAGGACCTGGAACTGGCCCGCAACATCCAGCGGCGCATCCTGCCCAAGCGCCTGCCGGAACCCCCCGGATGGGAATGCGCGGCGGCCAACCTGCCGTACCAGGCGGTGGGCGGGGATCTGTACGACCTGTGGATGGCCGCCGATCTGGATCGCAGCCCGCGCCTGCACCTGGCCGTGGGCGACATCTCGGGCAAGGGGCTGCCGGCTTCGCTCATGATGACCCAACTGTCGGCTTTCCTGCGGGCCATGGCCGACCTGCGGGTGGCGGACTGGGGCGAGCTGGCGCTCCGGCTCAATGCCCGCATGAACGAGGTGCGCGACCGGAACCGCTACGCGACCCTGTTCGTGGGCAGCCTCAACCCGGCCAACGGCGACCTGCGCTACGTCAACGGCGGGCACAACCCGCCGCTGCTGGTGCCGGGCGACGGCCGCCCCTGGACCCGGCTCATGCCCACCGGGCCCATGGTGGGGCTGCTGCCGGGCGCGACCTTCGCCGAGGGCCGGGCCACCATGCACCCGGGGGATACCCTGGTGATCTTCACCGACGGCCTGGTGGAGGCGGAGAACGCCGCCGGCGAGGAACTGGGCGACGTGGCCCTGGTGGACGTGGTCCGCCAGCTGCCCCGGGGCTCGGCCGACGAGGTGTTCGAAGCCCTGCTCACCCGCACCTTCACCCACATGGAAGGCGGCGGTTTCAAGGACGATGTGACCCTGGTGGTGGTGAAGCGGGCGCCTTGACCGGGGCGGATGATTATTTATATTTAATTTATTATGACGTCCCGTGATCTTTTCCTCGCTCTGTCCATCACCGGGCTGCTGAGCTGCGGCGGCGGTGGCGGCGGGAGTTCCAGCCCGCCCGCCCTGTCCCTGGTCTACGCGGATCCTCCGGCCACCGGCTACCGGTTCGTGCGCGACGCCCCGTTTTCCACCCCCACCCACCTGGTACTGGACCTGGTCGGGCCGGCCGGGGATCGGGGCCGGGGGGTCGCCTTCGCCCTGTCGGTGGCTTCGGGGCCGGTGGCCTGGGCCAAGGTGGTGCCCTCCGACACTCAGTACCTGGAGAACATCCTGTTCGATCCGGGGTCCGGCATGCCGCTGCTGAAGAGCGCCATCCAGGAGCAGACCACCCTGCTGGCCGACGACTTCCAGAAAGGCGCGGGCAACGACCAGTCCATGGCAGCCCCCATCTGCCGGGTGGCCCTGGACGGCCAGGCGCCGCTGACGGCCGCGGCCATCCCGCTATCGGTGGTCCAGTTCAGCCTGCTGCCCCCGGCCGGCAACCTGCTCACCGATGCCACCGCCAACTGCGCGGTGGGCACGCTCACGGTGCAATGAATGCGCTTCTACTCAGTGGTATGGTGGATGGACTGGGCGTTCGGGGCGTAGCGGGAGATGTAATCCCTCGGGTTCTTGGGCAGCGGATCCCCGGGCTTGGCCACCAGGTGCAACCAGGTGTGGTCCACCAGGACCAGGGAAAATCCGCCCCGGCCGGAAACGGTCTGGATCACCCTGCCTTCCCTGATGTAGCGCTGGGCCTGGGTCCAGGAAACGAAGGTGAACTGGGGCCGCGCCGGCTTCAGGGCCGCCGCCGCAGGCGCCGCCGGGGCGGGGGCGGGGGCGGGCTTGGGATGGCTGCAGGCGCCAAGCACCAGGGCGGCGAGGGCAGGGGGGGCGAGGCGGCGCATCAGTCGGCGATGACGTGCATGACCCATGGCTCACTCCAGAAAGATTTCGATGCGTTCCTTGCCGGCGCCGATGTTGTTGCGCTTGAGCTTGATCTTACCCACTTCACCGGTGCGTTTCAGATGGGTTCCGCCGCAGGGCACCCGGGCGAACCCGGGCACTTCCCAATAGCGCCGTTCGCCGGCCGGGTCCTCGAAGGCGCTGATGATCGGGCTGTCGGCGTCGATCAGAGGCTGCACCGCGGCGGTCAGCGCGGGCAGCAGCGGGGCGAGGGTCTCGGGCCAGGCCAGGTCGATGCGCGCTTTGGCCTCGGCGATATGGGCGCCGATCTTCCGGGCCCCGGGCAGCGTCCGGTAGACCTGCTCCAGCACCAGCTCCGCGGCGAAATGCAGGCGCATGAGCCGGTAGCGCCGGGGCCAGTCGATCGCCATGCGCGCCACCTGGCCCGGCTCCAGGCCGTGCCCTTCGGGCAGGGTGTAGAAGATCTCAAGCCCCTCCTTGCGCGCCAGCAGCACCGGCTGGCCGGCGAGGGTGCCGGAATCGCTTTCCTGGCCGCCGGAGAAGGCATAGAAGATGGTGGATTGCACTGTCACCGCCTGGCCCTGGACCGTGGCGATGGTGGTGTCATGAACGGTCTGGTAGGGGTCCTCCCAAAAGACTTTCCGGGGCATGGCGCAACTCCTTGAACGGCGTGCTGGTAACAGGGTAGCGGGTTCCTCCGGTTAGGATTGAAAGGGGGTGCCCTCATGAACGGCATAAAAACATTCATCCTGATCATGGCCATGACCGCGCTGCTGGTGGTGGTGGGCGACGCCCTGTACGGCCATTCCGGGGTGATCCTGGCCCTGATCCTCAGCATCCTCCTGAACGGGGTCAGCTACTTCTTCTCGGACCGGATCGTGCTCGCGTCCTACCACGCCCAGGTGGTGGACCAGGCCCAGGCGCCGGAGCTGTACGCCATTGTCGCCAACCTGGCCCAGCGGGCCGGGCTGCCCATGCCCAGGGTGGCGATCATTCCGGACCAGACGCCGAACGCCTTCGCCACCGGGCGCGACCCGGACCACGCGGTGGTGGCGGTCACCGAAGGCATCCTGGGCACCCTCTCGCGCCAGGAGCTGGAAGGGGTCCTGGCCCACGAACTGGGCCACGTGAAGCACCGGGACATCCTCATCGGCAGCCTGTGCGCGGTGCTGGCCCAGGCCATCATGCTGCTTTCGCGCCTGGCCTTCTTCATCCGCCCCCGGGACGACCGGGAGGGCGGCAACCCCTTTGCAGCCATCCTGGTGATGATCCTGGGGCCGATCGCCGCCCTGCTGCTGCAGATGGCGGTCAGCCGGTCCCGGGAATACGAGGCGGACGACTACTCGGCCCACCTCACCGGCCGGCCGGATCAGCTGGCTTCGGCCCTGAAGCGGATCGAAGGCTTCAACCAGATGAGCCCCATGCGCGACGCCGAGCCGGCCACGGCGCACATGATGATCATCAACCCGCTCCGGGGCGGCGGGCTGTTCGCGCTGTTCTCCACCCACCCGCCGGTGGCCAGGCGCATCGCCCGGCTGGACGCGATGGCCATCAAGATGAGATAGCCGCCTGCCGATAAGCTGGTGCATGCCGGCGGCCGCCGGGGCAAGGGGGGTGATGCGGGAAAAGATCGGCAAGTTCGAGATCCTCCGCTTGCTGGGCCAGGGCGCCATGGGCAAGGTGTTCCTGGGCCGGGATGCGGGCCTGGGCCGCGACGTGGCGGTGAAGACCATCCGGCTGGGATCGGCCTTCGGGGCGGAGGCCACGGCCCGGTTCGAGCGGGAGGCCCGCGCCGCCGGGTCGCTGAACCATCCCAACGTGGTGACGGTGTTCGAATTCGGCGAGGACCAGGGGCTCTACTACCTGGCCATGGAGTGGGTGGAGGGGCAGGATCTGGACGCGCTGATCCACTCCCGGCAGTGGCCCATGGCCGAGCTGCTGGAGCTGCTGGCCCAGGCCTGCGAGGGGCTGGGCTATGCCCACGAGCGCGGCATCGTGCACCGGGACATCAAGCCCGCCAACATCCTGGTGAGCCTGGGCAAGCGGCCGGTGGCCAAGCTGATGGATTTCGGCCTGGCCCTGGTGGGCCATTCGGACCTCACCCAGCAGGGCAACTGGATGGGCACGGTGAACTACATGGCCCCGGAATACCTGGATTCGGGCACGGCCGGGCCCGCTTCGGACATCTTCGCCATGGGGGTGATCCTGTACGAGATCATCTCCGGCGGCCGGCGCCCGTTCACCGGGGAGACCGCCACCTCGGTGCTCACCGCCATCCTGCGCCAGCCGCCGGCGCCGTTCCTGGCCGAGGAAGTGCAGGGCCTGAACCCGGCCCTGCTGGAGGTGGTGCAGCGGGCCCTGGCCAAGCTGCCGGGGCAGCGCTTCGCCAGCGCCGAAAGCCTGGCCGCGGCCATCCGCCGCTGCATCGACAGCCCCGCCGAGGTTCCGCCCCCGCCGCCGGTGCCGCAGGGCGGCCAGACCCTGGTGGTGGCCAAGAACGGCAAGGGCCAGTGCATGAGCCTGCGCGTGGCGCTGCGCCAGGCCGGGCCGGGCTGCCGCATCCTGGTGATGCCCGGGGTCTACCGGGAATCCCTGGTGGTGGACAAGCAGGTGGAGATCATCGGCGACGGCGGGCCTTCGGAGGTGGTGATCGAAAGCGCCAAGGGGCCCTGCCTCAGCCTCCTGGCGCCCGGCATCCGGCTGGTCAACCTGCAGCTGCAGGGGTTCTGCCCCGACGCCGCGCCGGCGCTGCTGGCGGCCCAGGGCGATGCGCTGGTGGAGAGCTGCGAGATCGGCGCCGAGTCGGGGCCGGCGCTGGAGGTCAGCGGGGCCGGCACCGAGCCTTGGCTGCGCGACTGCAACCTGCGTTCCGGTTCGGTCGGCGTGCGGGTCCAGCCGCGTGCTGCGGTCCGCCTGGACGACTGCCTGATCACGGGGGCTTGCCGGGCCGGCCTGCGGCTGGAGCCGGGGGCCCGGGCGGCCCTGACCGGGTGCAGGATCGAGCATGCCCAGGGGGTGGGGGTCGAGCTGCTGGCGGGCGCCAGGGCCACCCTGGAGGACTGCCGGGTCTCCGGGCAGGAGGCCGGGGGCGTGGTGCTGGAGGCGGACGCCCGGGCCGAGCTGAAGCGCTGCCGGATCACCGACAGCCGCTCGGCCGGAGTGCTGGCCCTGGAGCGGGGCCAGGCCACCCTGGACGACTGCGACCTGAGCGGCCATGCCTGTGCCGGCGCGCACGGGGTGGCCGGTTCCACGCTCCAGCTGCGCGGCTGCCGGGTGTTCGGCAACGCCGGGCTGGGCGCCTCGATGCTGGGCGCCGGGCTGCTCACCCTGGACCTTTGCGAATTCAAGGAGAACGGGGAACCCGCCGTGCTGTTCCAGCAGGGCGCCACGGCGCAGATGAAGGGCTGCAAGGTGTTCGACGGCCAATCCTTCGGCGTGGTCTGCGGCAGCCAGGGGCGGGGCGTGCTGGAAGGCTGCGAGATTTTCGGCAACGCCAAGACCGGCGCCCGGGTCGAGCCCGGCGGCAGCCTGCTGCTGGTGCGCTGCGATCTGCACGACGGCCGGGACACCGGGATCCTGCTGTTCGAGGATGCCGAGGTGACCCTGGAGGAGTGCGTGGTGCACCGCAACGCCCGGGGCGGCATCCTGCTGGCCAAGGACGCCGCGGATCCCGTGCTCAGGGGCGGCAACCGCATCCAGGACAGCCTGCTGCGTTCCAGCGCCGACGGCGGGGTGGTGAAGGTGGCCCCGGTGCGATAGTCAGGGGATCATGCCGTCCAGGGTCTCGACCCAATGCCCGGCCTGGCCCGAGGGATAGGCGAGGAACCGGGTCAGGCCCTCCTTGGCCAGCAGCAGGGTGGGATCGACCTCTTCGCACAGGATGGCGGTGGGCGGTCCGCCCAGTTCGGCCAGCTGGTTCTCGAGGATGCGCGCCGCCGCCAGCGGCTCGGCGTCGCCGCTGCGGGCCAGGGCCAGGTCGGCCAGGACCAGGCCGGGCAGGGCGCCCTGGCCCGGTTCGCAGAGCGGTCCCAGCAGGCCCATGTGCGCCACCGCTTCCACCCGGTGGTAGCCTTGCCGGCGGAGCAGCTCCAGGATGCCCTCGCGCACCGGGCCGTCGGCCATCACCAGCACCACCCGGACGGTCCGGCGCCGCAGCCGGAGCAGGACCGTGGCCTCCAGGGGGGCCTGGTCCAAGGTCTCCAGCTCCTGCGGGGCTTCATCCTCGGCACCGTCCACGGTCCGGCCGCGGGGCGCGCCGGAAGCGCCTTCGGGCCGCGGCGGCTGGCCGCCCCGGTACATCTTTTCCCGGAACGCCAGCGAAGCGGCCAGGGCGGTCTCCTCTTCCAGGCTCATGCCGGCGAAGGTGAGGCCCAGGATCAGCTCCGAGCCGTGCTCGCTGGCGTGGGCGCTGATCGCCCGGCCTTCCAGCAGGGGCAGCCGCGGCAGGTCCTGGATGCGGAACCGGGGGAAGCTCTTGCCGCGCTCGAACACGGCGGTGCTCACCGGGATGCGCATCCCGTCGTCCATGCGCAGCGCCCGGTCCACCCGCAGCGCCATCCCGCCCATGCAGATGTTCACCAGCGGGCCGGCCACGCCCACGCCGGGAATCGCGGCGTCCTGGGCGAGGGCATAGGCATTCTCCCGGGGGCGGAACGGGTAGCGCTTGTGCAGGCGCCGGTCGGCCTGGTACAGGCAGGTGGGCAGCTGGAACCCGTACTGCAGGTAGCCCTCCCGGCCCAGCAGGCTGATGATGGCTTCGAAACGCAGGTCCTCCACCGCGAAGGTCATGCGGAACAGCGCGCCCGGCAGCATCTCGTGGGGCAGCGGGCGCACCAGCTTCAGGCCGAACTGCCCTTCGGCGATGGCCAGGTGCTGGACCCGGGAGGCGTAGGGCAGGGTGGAGGTGCCTTCCACCTTGATGAAGAACTCCGATTCGGTCTCGAACAGCACCTGCAGGGCATCCTGCAGCACCTGGGGATCCTCGATGGGGGCCCCGCGGCCATCGGGTTTTCCCGCCCGGATTCTATTCATCTAGACGTTGAACAGGAAGTGCATGACGTCACCGTCATGGACGATGTATTCCTTGCCCTCGCTGCGCATCCGGCCCACTTCCTTGGCCCCGGCCTCGCCCTTGTACTGGATGTAATCGTCGTAGCTGATCACCTGGGCCCGGATGAAGCCCTTCTCGAAGTCGGTGTGGATGACCCCGGCGGCCTGGGGGCCGGTGGCGCCGATGGCGATGGTCCAGGCGCGCACTTCCTTGGGCCCGGCGGTGAAGTAGGTCTGCAGGTTGAGCAGCTTGAACGAGGCGTGGATGAGCCGGTCCAGGCCCGGTTCGGCCAGGCCCGCCTCCTCCAGGAACAGCGGGCGCTCTTCCGGGCTCAGTTCCTGGATCTCCGCCTCCAGCTTGGAGCAGATCGGGATGACCGGGCACTGGCGTTCGGCCCCGGCCTTGATCAAATGGGCGTAGTGGGGGTTGGCCGCGGGATCGGGGATGTCGGCCTCGCCGATGTTGCCCACCAGCAGCATCGGCTTGAGGGTGAGGAAGCCGAACGCCTTGATCGCCGCCAGCTCCTCCCTGGAAAGGCCGGCCTTGGCGGCCCATTCGCCCTTGTCCAGGGTGGCGGCGACCTTTTCCAGGATGGCGGCCATCTGGAGGGATTCCTTGTTGCCGCTCTTGGCGGCCTTGCGGTGCCGGTCCAGGGCCTTCTCGGCGGATTCCATGTCCTTGATGATCAGCTCGGTGTCGATGATCGAGAGGTCCCGCTCGGGGTTGACCGCCCCCTCCACGTGGGTGACGTCACCGTCCTCGAAGCAGCGCACCACTTGGATGATGGCGTCGGTTTCCCGGATGTTGGCCAGGAAGGCGTTGCCCAGCCCCTCGCCCTTGCTGGCGCCGCGCACCAGCCCGGCGATATCGACGAACACCTGCGAGGCCGGCATGATCCGCGCCGGATTGACGATCCCGGCCAGCCGGTCGAGCCGCGGATCCGGCACGTCCACCACGCCCGTGTTGGGTTCGATGGTGCAGAACGGATAGTTGGCGGAGGCCGCCCCCGCCCGCGTCAGCGCATTGAAAAGCGTGGACTTCCCCACGTTGGGCAATCCCACGATGCCGCACTGTACCGCCATGCAATCTCCTCGATCCAAAGTTCAAGTGTAGACCATCGCCCTTCAACCGATTTCCGGCTCCAGCACTTTCACGCTGTACTGGGCGGCGACGGTGCCGCCCGGGCTGACCAGGAAATTGCCCGGCTTGTTGGCGAATTCGCCGTCGAACCCCTCGGGGCTGGCGTAGCCGCGCCAGGGCTCGATGCACAGGAAGGCGCCGCAGGACCACAGTCCCAGCTGCGGGAAGCCATCCCAGGACACCTCCAGCAGGGGCGCGCCGGGGCCCGAGAAGCGCACGGCCCGGCTCTGCACCGGCTTGAAGATCAGCGCGTCGTCCTTGAACAGGTCCTCGCGCAGGCGCAGCCTGCGCCCCTCCAGGGGGCTGGGCCGGGCGGCGCCGGACAGCAGGCCGTCGGGGCCCAGTTCCGGCAGCGGGCCGGTTTCGGGCTGCTCGAACTCCAGCCAGTGGGCGTTGCGCGGCACTCCGGGCTGCAGCGGCCAGCGGAAGGCCGGATGGGCGCCGAAGGCGGCCGGGAGGCTGCTGTCGCCCGGATTGTGCAGTTCATAGCGGACCGTCAGCTCCGGGCCGTCGATGCGGAAGCCGATCTCCAGCCGGAAGGGGAAGGGGTACATGGCCCGGGTGGCGGCGTCGTCGCAGAGGCGCATGCAGCAGGAGTGGCCGGTGAGGCGCACCAGGCTAAAATCCCGGTCCCGGGCGAAGCCGTGCCGGGGCATGGGGTAGGCCTTGCCCCGGTGCAGCAGCCGGCCGCCCTTGAGCGCGCCCACCACCGGGAACAGGACCGGGGCCTGGCGCCCCCAGACGGCCGGGTCGCCGGCCCAGAGCAGGTCCTGGCCGCCGGCCCGCAGGGCGCAGAGTTCCGCCCCGTGGAGCTTCACGGACACGTTGAGGGGGTCGCTGGCGATGCTGTACTGGTCGGCCATGGGGCTCCTTGAGGTCTCAGGCGCAACCGCAGCCGAGGTTGTCCAGGATCGGGCCGGCCACTTTCCAGAAGGCGGTCATTTCCTGGGGGGTGCCCATGGACACCCGCACGTGGTTGGGCAGGCCGTCGCTGTCCGCTGGGCAGACCAGCACCCGCTGCCTGAGCAGATCCCGGAACAGTTCCTGGGCCGGGAAGACGGTTTCCATGAGGATGAAGTTGCCCGCCTGGCCGGAAACCCGGCAGCGGTGCCGTTCGGCTTCCGCCAGGAAGGCGGCGCGCGCTTCCAGGTTGCGGGCGCGGCATTCGGCCTCGAAGGCTTCCTGGCCGATGGCCGCCTCCGCCGCCAGCTGGGCCAGGTGGCTGGTGTTGAAGGGGCAGCGCACCCGCTCCAGCAGGTCGGCCAGGTCGGGGTTGGCGATGCCGTAGCCGATGCGCAGGCCGGCCAGCCCGTGGATCTTGGAAAAGGTCTGCAGGACCAGGAGGTTTTTCCGCTCCGGCAGGAGTTCCAGGGCCGAAGGATAGTCACCGGGATCGGTGTACTCGGCGTAGGCCTGGTCCACCACCAGCAGGATGTCCTCGCGCAGGGCGCGCGCCAGCTGGGCCAGGGCGGCGCGCTCCAGCAGGGTGCCGGTGGGGTTGTTGGGATGGCCCAGGTAGACGATGCGGGTGTCCGGCTGCACCGCCGCGAGCAGGTGCGCCGCCTCCACCTCCAGGGCGGTGGCGTGGCATTCGATGAAGCGGCCCCCGGCGGCCTGGGTGGCCAGGCCGAAGGCGGCGAAGCTGTGCCGGGCCGCCAAGCCGCTACCGCCGTCCATGAGCATGGCCCGGGCGGCGACGCCGAGGATTTCCATGCTGCCGTTGCCCAGGATGACCTGGCCGGGATCGACCCCGCGCCTTCGGCCGATGGCCCGGCGCAGGGCCAGGCCATCGGCGGGTGGGAAGCGCCTCAGCTCATCCAGGCCCGCGCCCGCCACCGCCTGCAGCAACCGCTCGCGCACCGCCTCGGCCGGACCCCAGGGGTTGCCGTTGTCGGCCAGCTGGATGACCGGGCCTTCCGGGCGCAGCTCCTGGAGGTGCTGGCCGGGACGCTGCCGGGGAAGCCGGCGCAGGTGTTCGAAGACGTGAGGCTGCATGGCGGCCAGGCGTGCCGTCAGGACGGCCGTTCGGAGAGCACCTTGTCGATGATGCCGTATTCCATGGCTTCATCGGCGCTCATGAAGAAGTCGCGGTCCATGTCCTTCATGACCTTCTTGAGGTTCTGGCCGGTGTGCTTGGCCAGGGCCGCCGCCAGGTTCTCCTTCAGGCGCTGGATCTCCTTGTAGGAGATCTCGATGTCGGAGGCCTGCCCCTGGGCGCCGCCGGAGGGCTGGTGGATCATGATCCGGGCGCTCGGCAGGGCGAAGCGCTTGCCCTTGGTGCCGGCCGCCAGCAGGTGGGCGCCCATGCTCGCCGCCTGGCCGACGCAATAGGTGACGATGTCGTTCTTGACGAACTGCATGGTGTCGTAGATGGCCAGGCCGGCGGTGACGCTGCCGCCGGGGCTGTTGATGTAGATCTGGATGTCCTTGTCCGGGTCTTCGCTTTCCAGGAAGAGCATCTGGGCGACCACGGCGTTCGCCACGGAATCGTCGATGGCCGTGCCCATGAATATGATGTTGTCTTTCAAAAGGCGGGAGTAGATATCGTAGCTGCGTTCGCCGCGCGGCGTTTCCTCAATGACGATCGGCGGATAATAGGAATTTGCCATGTGATCTCCTTGCTCGGTTAAGGATAGCTGAGAATCGCGAGCGCTCGGCTGGGATTCATCGCCGGTTGGAAATTTCAAGGAAGCGCCGCCGCCTGTTCCAGATCGCGCAGCCAGGCGTTCCAGGCCCTGGGGGAGAACCGCGGCGCGCCGGCGGGCAGGGTGCGGCGCAGGGCCATGAAGCGGCCCAGGGCCGGGCGCTGGAGGGCTTCGGGCATCTGCCCCGCGGCCTCGGCGCAGGCGGCGATGCCGGCCGGGGTCTGGCAGACCAGCAGGGCCAGGTGGCCGGCCGAAAGGCAGAGCCGCACCCGCTCCGGCCAGTCCCAGTCCCGGCAGCCGCCCATCTCCAGGTCGTCGGGCAGCCAGCGGGCGCGGATGCCCCAGGGGTTGTCCGCCACCATCGGCCGGCAGAGGCTGGCCGGGAGCCCGCCGCTGCCCGGGAGCAGCAGGTGCGCCACCATGACCAGGCGGTCGTCCTGGGCCAGCATGCGGAACGGCAGGGCGGCGGGCGCGCCATCCCCGGCCCGTTCCGGCAGGCCCCGGTGGCTGTCCAGGGCGAGGCCGCCCAGGCCGGGGAAGTGCTTGAGGCAGCCGCGCACCCCGGCGCCCTCCAGGCCGGCCAGGAACGCCCCGGCGGCCCGGGCGGCCTCCAGGGGCAGGCTGCTGGCGGCGCGATCGCCCAGGGCGGCCGCGGGCGCCCACAGATCGGCCACCGGGGCGAAATCCACGTTGCAGCCGAGCAGGGCCAGGCCCCGGCCCCAGAGCGCGCCCCAGCGCCGGCAGGCACCGGTTCCGCCGCGCCGCCACAGTTCGCGCAGGGCCGGGGTGGGTCCGGTCCACTGGCGCAGCCGGGAGACGGCGCCGCCTTCCTGGTCCAGGGCCACCGCCAGCGGCAGCGGGCCGCCCCAGCGGTCCTGGAGGGCGCGGACCAGGGCGTGGCACCGGGCGGGGCCTTCGGCGGGGTCCGGGTCGAGGTTGCGGGCGAACAGCACCACGCCGCCCGGCGCGAAGGGCTGGGGCGCGTCGCCGTCCAGGCCGAAGATCCCGCTCCAGAGCAGCGGGCGCGGCGCTTCCGGCATCAGGGCGCGGGCGCCAGGCGCGACCTGGAGCGTTCCAGGCCGACCTGGTCCCGGGTGCGGCGCAGCCCGTGCAGGGCCGCCTCCAGCTGGCGGCGCCACAGCACGAAGGCCGGGTCGTCCGGATGGAAGGCGTTGCGCTCCCCGAACCCCAGGCAGACGGCCCCGAGCATGAGCTCGCCGCTGCGCAGCGGGATCAGGTGCCCTTCGGGGCAGCCGGCGCGCCATTCCCATTCCACCGGCGCGCGCAGCGCGGAGGGCGGCGGGAGGCCCGGGGCGAGCCCGGACCCGGCGCCGGGTGCCTCCCAACGGTCTTCGGCGGTAGGCAGCAGGGCCAGGCATTCGCTGGGGTTGAACCGGGCGCGCAGGTGGGCCAGGAACGGATCGAGGATCGGCCCTTCGCTCACCTCGCGCTGGGAGGCCACCAACAGGTCGTTCAATTTCAACACTTCCTCATGGAACGCGTTGAACTCCCGAACCCGGGCCATGACCCGGTCCTCCAGGTCGTTCTGGTAGTTGGTGAGCTGGCGCAGCACGGTGGCGTGCTCCAGGGCGCGGTCCAGCACCGCTTCGATCTCGGCCAGCTTGAACGGTTTCTGGACGAAATCGTAGGCGCCGAACTTCACCGCCTGGATCGCCGTCTCCATGGAGGCGAAGCCGGTGATCACCACGCAGAGGGTGAGCGGATCGCTGGCCTTCAGGGTCTCGATCAGCTGGAAGCCGTTGGGCCCCCCGGGCATGTTCAGGTCGGTGAGCACCACCGGGTAGTGCCGGTCGGCCATGAGCGCCAGCGCCCCGTTGGCGTCGGCCGCGTCCTCCACCTGGTAGCCGTCCAGGGCGAGCGCCTCCTTGAGGTTGGCCCGGAGATCGGCCTCGTCGTCCACCAGGAGGATCGGGTCGGGGATCATGGGCTGACCGTTTCGACGTTGAGCTGCCCCTTGGTCAGCTCATAGATCTTGGCCTCCAGGAAGATGTCCAGCACGCCCCGGTCGAGCAGGCCCGCCCGGGTCTCGTCCTCGAGGATCTCCAGGCTGCGGGGAATGCTCACGGCGGCCTTGTAGGGGCGGTCGGCGGCCACCAGGGCGTCGTGCACGTCGCAGATGGCCATGAGCTTGCTCTGGGTCGGGATCTGGTCCGCCTTCAGGTGCCGGGGGTAGCCCATGCCGTTCAGCCGTTCGTGATGGGCGTAGGCGATGTCGGCCACGCCGGACAGGGCCCCGGTCCAGGGGATCTTGCTGAGGAAGTTGAAGGTCTTCTGCACGTGGCTGTTGATCTCGTTGCGCTCCTGCTCGGACAGGCTGCCCTTGGGAATGCGCAGGGCGGAGATGTCGGCGCTTTCCAGGATCCTGGCTTCGCCCTCGCGCCAGTGCTGGAAGCCGAGCTCCTCCAGTTCGTCCATGGCCTCCACCACCTCCTGGGTCAGCACCCGCGGCTCGTTGCAGCGCCTGACCAGGTCGGCGATGCGCTCGCGCTCCAGCCGGTGGGCGGCCATCAGCACGTTGGCATAACCCGGATCGTACGGCTCGCCCTTGCTCCAGGCTTCCAGGATCCGCGCGTTGACCGCCTCCAGGTCGCGCTGGTAGAGCCGCTGGAGGATGCGCTCCAGGCGTTCCGGCTCCAGCTTGCGCGCCTTCACCAGCACCTGCTCGCGCACGCCGACCTTGCCGAAGTCGTGCAGCAGGCTGGCGTAGCGGATCTCGCGCAGCTGGGGTTCGCTGAAGCTGAGGTAGCCGTAGGGGCCGTTGGGGGTGCGGTTGACCGCCTCCGCCAGGCCCACCGTCAGCACCGCCACCCGGCCGGAATGGCCGGAGGTGGAAGGGTCCCGCTCTTCAATGGCCTTCACGGCGGCGTTGACGAAGCCCTCGAACAGCTTCTCGATATCCTCCTTGAGCTTCAGGATCTCCTGGGTGCGCTCCTGCACCATCTCTTCCAGCCGGTTCTGGTAGGCTTCGTTTTCGCGCAGCGACTTGTAGTGGTTCAGCGCCCGGACCAGGCTGGCGTCCAGCTCGGCGAGCTTGAACGGCTTCTGGATGAAATCGTAGGCCCCCCGCTTGAGCGCCTGGATGGCGGATTCGGTGGTGGCATAGCCGGTCATGAGGATGCAGAAGGTCCTGGGGTCGATATCCTGGACCGTGTTGACCAGGTCCAGGCCGGAAAGGCCGCCGGGCATGTTGAGGTCGGTGATGATGATGGCGTAGTGCCGGGCCTTGGCCATCTGGATCGCGGCTTCCGCCGTCTCCGCCCCTTCCGGGGAATAGCCCATGGTGCCCAGGGCCTCCACCAGGAGGGTCCGGAAATCTGGTTCATCATCCACGATCAGAATTCGGTTGGTGTCCATGATTGCCCCAGGATAGCAATCCTATCGGCTCGATCCCCCGGAAATTCAAAAAGTTCCCTCATCGGGCCGGGGGCGGGAATTTCGCCAGGAGCTTTCGCACCGCCTGGGTCACCTGCTCCTCGGCATCCTGGGGATCGCCCAGCCCGCTCAGGGCCCCTTCCGCAACTCCCTGCCAAACCATCTGGTTGGTCTTGGCGTCCAGCACTTCCAGGACGATGCTGCCCTCCCGGAACGCCTGGATCTCCATGAAGCCGGCGCCGGCCCCGTAGCCCCAGGGCCGGCCCCAGCCATAGCCCCAGGCCGGGCCCATGGCGGTGTAGGTCTGGACGAACCGGTCGCGGTACACCGGGTAGTAGCCCAGCAGGAAATCCGGATCACCGTCCCGGTGCTGGAAACCCCGGGCGGCCAGTTCCTGCTCCAGGATGCGGCGCACCCGGCGGTCCATGATCGGGTTCGGCCTGCCCTCGGTCCTGCCCGGGTCCTTGGCGCCGGCCGTGTGCCAGTCGTAGGTCTTGTAGGTCTGGAAACTGGCGCGCGGATCGAAGTCGTACTTGATGGAGAACGGGCTGCAGCCCAGGAGGAGCAGGGCCGGCGCCAGGGCGAGCTTGCAGAATCTCATGAGGGCCTCCCGCCGGGTTCCGTGCTGCTCCTTGGATGCCTCAGTTCGCCGAGAGGTTTAACCGTTCCCCCGTGCCAGACCATGAAATCCCCATCATGAGCCCAGGGCAGGGCGATGCCGGTGCCCTCCACCTCGTGGGTATGGAAATGCCCGGTGATGAACGTGGCCGCCGGGTAGCGGGCGGCGGCGGCGCGGAACGCCGCCCGGGGGAAGGCCAGCTTGTAGGCGCGGTTGCTGGTGTGCAGGGCCCGCTGCAGGCGCCCGGCCAGGGCCTGGGCGGAGGCCTTGGGCAGGAGCCGGGCGAACAGCCACACCGCGCCGCTGCGGGACACCAGGTTCCAGAGCCGGTAGCGCCAGTCGGCGACATTCACCAGGTCGCCGTGCTCCCAGACCAGCGCTTCGCCGTCCAGCCGCCCCTCCATGCCCTCGCCCATCAGGTCGAACCGGCCGGCCAGCGGATCCAGGAAATACTCCCGGTTGCCCAGCCACAGCCCCACCCAGCGGCGCTCCCGGCGCACGCCGTCCACCCAGGCCAGGAATTCCCGTTCCAGGGGGCTGTCCATGCCGGGGATGCCCACCCACACGTCGAACACGTCGCCCAGGAACAGCCAGTCCGCCTCCGGATGGGCGGCCCGGGCCTCCCGCAGGCCGGTGAGCTCCAGGTTCCAGTGCGGGTCGGCCACCAGGATCAGCGGCGCCCCGGGGTCGTCCCGGCGCGCCTGGCCGCGCTGCCAGCCCATGCCGCCCAGGCGCCGGGTGAGCACCGCCGGCAGGGTGCACAGGGCCAGCCCCAGCACCGCGCCCAGCAGGTCGGCCAGCCAGCACAGCAGCGCGGCCGGCACCCCGCCCTGGCGGGTGGCGTGCAGCGCTCCGAGCAGCGCCATCAGCCCGAAGATGGTCAGGTGGCGCCGGTAGACCGGCGTCCGGACCCCGTTGCCGCGCCAGGCCAGCTCCAGAACGAGCGCCAGGGCGGCGAAGCCGAAGCCCGCCGTCATTCCGGCAGTTCGCTCTGGGCATACCGGTCGGGATGCTGCAGTTGGATGGCCTGGAAGCTGGCGAAGTGGTCGAAGAAGCTGCCGACCAGGGACGGATCGAACAGCCGGCCGCTTTCGGTGTGGATGTAGGCCAGCACCTCCGGCTCCTGCCAGGGGCGCTTGTAGACCCGCCGGTTGATCAGGGCGTCATAGACGTCCACCAGGCAGGTGATCCGCGCCTCGATGGGGATCTCCTCCCCCCTCAGGCCTTTCGGATAGCCGGAGCCGTCCCACTTCTCGTGGTGGCAGTCGGCGATGCGGGCGCCCATCTGGATGAAGGGCACGGTGGAATCCTTCAGGATGTTGGCACCCATGGTGGTGTGGGTCTTCATGATGATCCACTCCTCCTCGGTGAGGGTTCCGCCCTTCTGCAGGATGCGGTCCGGCACGCCGATCTTGCCGATGTCATGCATGGGCGCGGCGGCGCGGATGCATTCGACCTCCTCCTCGTCCCACTCCAGCAGGCGGCCCATTTCGGCGGCATAGAGCCCGATGCGCCGGACGTGGGCCCCGGTCTCGTTGTCCCGGTGTTCCGAGGCGGAGATGAGCCGCAACGCCACTTCCTCCCGGGAGGCCCGGATCACCAGGGTCTGTTCCTGCACGCGCTGGGCCAGGAGCTGCTGGCGGTCCTTGTATTCCAGCTCCAGCATGCGCCGGCGCAGGGCGTTGGCCACGGCGATGAGGATGTCGTTGGTCTTGAAGGGCTTAAGCACGTAGCCGTAGGCGCCGTAGCGCAGGCATTCCATGGCCATCTCGGCGTTGTCCATGGAACTCACCATCACGATGGCGATCTCCGGGATCCGGTGCGCCAGGGCCTTCACCAGGGACAGGCCGTCCATCCCGGGCATGCGGATATCGCACAGCACCAGGTCGACGCGCTCGCGCTCCATGATCTCCAGGGTCTGGTACCCGTCCGCCGCCTCTCCGCAGGTAAACCCATGCATGCGCAGCATCTTGAGCAGGGAGACCCGGACGATTTCCTGGTCGTCCACCACCAGGATGTGGATGTCCTTCGGTTCGTGACCGGGAAGCGGCCAATCGATGGGGAGCGCTTTGGGGGAACCGTGCTGGTTCATGGGCTGGGCTTCCGCGGACAAGCTATGGATTGGAATTTTTAATTATAGGTGCTTCGGGGCGCCGGTAAAGGCCTGGAGGGTCACCCCAAGAATGATAAAGGCCAGGGCGGCCCAGCGCATCGGCGGGATGCTTTCGCCGAGGATGGCCCGGGACATCAGGGCGTTGGCCAGGAAACCCAGGGCCAGGAAGGGATAGGCGTAGTTCACCTCCACCAGGTTCAGGGCCCCGGCCCAGAGCACGATGCTCACGGCGTAGCAGCCGAAGCAGGCCAGGGTCCATGGGTTGAGGCCCAGCTTGACCAGGGACGCCAGGTCCCAGGTCATGCCGCCCACCGCGTTCAGCCCCTTCTTCATGGCGATCTGGGCGAAAGCGTTGAGCAGCACGCCGGCGAGGATGAGGGGCAGGGCTTTCAGGTACGGGTTCATCGGAACTCCGGGAAGGGCCGCCCTACGGGGCGGCGGCGGGAGAGGGGCGCCGGCGCAGCAGGAGGGCTTCGCCTCCGCCCACGGGCATCCGGAGCAGGACTTGGTATTGCTTGCGGGCCTGGGCGTCCATGCCCCAGGCGTCGGTGTCCCATTCCCGGGACATGGCCACCAGGCGCTGGTCCGGGCCGAGCCTGCGCTCCAGCTCGGCCCGGGAGCGCAGTTCCGGCATGAGGTGATCGGTGTAGACCATGACGCCACTGCGGATGGTCTGCCAATAAAATACTTGTCTCCCGGCGATGAGCGGCTGGACGGCGGCGGTCCAGTTCCGGTAGCCCTTCAGCGGGTCCAGCAGGCGGAAGCCCCAGGTGCCCGAGACCAGGAACACCAGCCCCAGGGCCGCGGCGGTGGCCCGCACCAGGTGCCGGCCCCTGAGGGCCAGCCAGAGGGCGGCCAGCAGCAGGATGGCGGCGTCCAGCCGGAGCGGCCCCCGGTAGGGCAGGATGCTGGCCTGGAGCCGGGCGCCGCCGGCGCCGCACCAGGCGATGGCGGCCAGGCCCAGGGCGGGCAGGCCCAGCCCGGCCGCCAGCAGCCCGGCCAGGCGCCGGAGGGAGGGCGCCCCGGGCCGCAGCCGGGCGGCCAGGAGCATGGCCAGGAACGGGTAGACCATGAGCAAGTACTTGCCCTGCTTGCTCTGGGAGCAGCTCAGCAGCAGGAACGGCACCGCCACCGCCAGGATCAGGAAGCGCTCCTGGGGGGAGCGCCGGGCCTCGGGACGCTTCAGGCGGATCAGCAGGGCCGGCAGCAGCAGGGTCCAGGGAAAGCAATCGCCGGCCAGGTACTCCACGTACTTCCAGGGCGGCTGGACGTGGTCCCAGGCGTGCAGGGCGCGTTCCAGGTTCTGGTGGACGACCATTTCGTAGGCGTAGGCGGCGCCGCCCCGGAGGCCGGCGGCCACGTACCAGGGCAGGATGATGACCGTCCCCAGCAGCAGCCCCTGGCCGGCCCGGACCCGCCGGAGCGCCCCGAAGTCCCGCTGCCAGGCCAGGAAGGCCAGCCAGAGCGGCACCGTGAGCACCAGGGCCAGCGGCCCCTTGGCCAGGAAGGCCAGGGCCAGGGCCGCATAGCTTCCCAGGAAGAACCAGCGGTCCTCCCCGGCCCGCCCCGGATGCCCGCGCAGAAGCAGGTAGCCGCCCAGCCACGCCAGCCAGCTGGCGGCCAGCAGCGCCGCGAACAGCATGTCGATCTGGATCGCCTGGGCCTGCCAGACCCAGATGTTGACCGAGGCCAGGACCAGCACGGCCAGTTCGGCCCTTTCGTCATTGAGGAACCGCGCCGCCCAGGCCCGCAGCCCGAACAGGAAGCCGATCGCCGCCAGGGCCGAAGGGAGCCGCAGGGCCCAGGCGGAGATGCCGTTGACGAAGCCCGCGCCGCCGGTGAGCCGGTCGATGGCGATGGCGGAGCCCTTCATCAGCCAGAAGAACAGAATGGGCTTTTCCGAATAGGGCTGGCCGTTCAGATAGGGCAGCAGCCAGCTGCCGCGCTCGCGCATCTCCCGCACGCACTGGGCGAAGTCCGGCTCGTCCGGCGCCCAGAGATCGCGCATGGGGATCATCGCCAGCATGAGCAGGGCGAACAGCAGCGGCACCCGGTTGGCCCGGAGCCAGCGCAGCACGGGGTGGGCCCGTCCGGAATCTTGAAAATCATCCATGACCCTATCTTGGCTTGTGCCCAGGCGGGCGCAAAGCCCTTTGCGTTAAGCTTGAGGGGTGAACGATACGCATATCCCGCTCGCCGAACGAATGCGCCCCAAACGCATGGAGGAGGTGGTGGGCCAGCCGCACCTGCTCGGCCCCCGGGGCGCGCTGACCCGGCTCACCGCCGGCGGCCGGCTGCCGTCCATGGTGCTGTGGGGCCCGCCCGGCACCGGCAAGACCACCCTGGCGCGCATCCTGGCCCTGGCCACCGGCCATGAGTTCCTGGAATTCTCCGGGGCCGGCGGTTCCGCCGCCGAGCTCAAGAAGTTCCTCCAGGAGCACCGGGAGCAGCCGCTGTTCCGCTCGCTGCCGCCGGTGCTGTTCCTGGACGAGATCCACCGGTTCAACCGGGCCCAGCAGGACATCCTGCTGCCGCCGCTGGAGCGGGGCGAGGCGATCCTGGTGGGGGCCACCACCGAGAACCCGGCCTTCTACCTCAACCCGGCCCTGCGCAGCCGCTGCCAGCTGATCGCCCTGCGCCCCCTGCCGCCGGAGGCGATCCTGCAGGTGCTGGAGCGGGCCTGGGCCCAGGAGCAGCCCGGCGCGCCCCAGCCGCCCGGCGTGCTGGACTGGCTGTCCCAGTGGGCCGGCGGCGATCTGCGCACCGCCCTCAGCGGCCTGGAGACCTGGCTCAACCTGGAGCCCGGCGAGCGCGAGCTGGCCGGCCTGAAGGACGCCCTGGGCGGCCGGATCAGCTACGACCGGGCCGACGGCCACTATGACCTGGCCAGCGCCTTCCAGAAGAGCCTGCGCGGGTCCGACCCGGACGCCGCCCTCTACTACCTGTCCCGGATGATCCGGGGCGGCGAGGATCCCCGCTTCATCGCCCGCCGCCTGCTGGTCTGCGCCGCCGAGGACGTGGGCAACGCCGACCCCCAGGCCTTCCTGCTGGCCGAAGCCGCCAGCCGCGCCGCTGAGCAGATCGGCTGGCCCGAGGCGCGCATCCCCCTGGCCCAGGCCGTCCTGTACGTGGCCAACGCGCCCAAGAGCAACGCCACCGTGACCGCCATCGACGCCGCCCTGGCCGCCCCGGACGCCGCCATTCCCGACAGCCTGGCCGACGCCCACACCTCCACCAGCCGCGCCGCCGGCAAAGGCGAAGGCTATTTCTATTCCCATCTGGACTACGGCCGGCCCCAGCTGTTCCTGCCCGCCGCCCTGCAGGCCGAGACCTTCTACCAGCCGATCCGCCCCCAGGAGCGCAACTGGAAGGACCGCCAGGAGCCCGACCCGGCCGCCCTGGGCGAACGGTGGACCGCCTGGGCCGCCGGCCATCCCGAGGGCGGCGAACTGCCGGTGGACCTCTGGGCCGAGCAGCTCGGCTGCAGCCGGGAAGCCCTGGCCCGGTCCCTGGGCAAGCTGGCCGGGGGCAACTGGCGCGTGCGGCGCAAGCTGGTGGCCGAGCCCAGCTGAGCGGGAACCTTGGCCCCACCTTTTCCCTTACTTTCCGCGCATTCCTGGCCTCCGGGGCGGGACCGGTCTATGTTGTAGGTGTCATACCCCGTGGGGAGACCGCCATGATCAACCGTGTCATTGTCGGTGTCGATTTCTCGGAAGCGTCCCGCAGCGCCCTCAATCAGGCGGCCGCGTGGGCCCAGAAACTGGAAAGGCCCCTGGTGGTGGTGCACGTGCTCCAGCCGCCGGCGCCCATGCTGCCCGAAGCGCAGATCTCCCTGCCGGACCCGGCCTGGCTGCAGGCCATGGAGGACCACGCCCGGGACCACCTCCGGCAATGGGCGGCCGCTTTCCCCGATGCGGCGATCGAGGTGAAATGGGGCAGCCCGGCGGAGGAGCTGGTGACCATGGCCGATCCCTGTTCCCTGCTGGTGGTGGCCCAGGTGGGCCACTCCGGGATCGAGCGCCTGCTGTTCGGCAGCACCGCGGCCCGGGTGGTCAAGCACGCGCCGTGCGATGTGCTGGTGGTTCGCCGGGACAAGCCCGCCCGCCGGAAGTAGCCATTCTGATAAAGTTCGGGCAGTCTCGATGAATGACTGCACTTGCCTGGAACGATCAGACCCCCTCGAAACGCTGTGACTGGCTGGACCTGGTGCGCGGCTGGGCGGTGCTGGTGATGATCGAGGTGCACTGCGTCAACGTATGGCTGCACCATGACATGATCCCGAACTGGCTGCAGTACCTGAACGGCCTGGTGGCCCCCAGTTTCATCATGTGCGCCGGCTACAGCCTGGCGCTGTCCACCTTCCGGGCCGACGGCAGCCTGCGGCCGTTCGGCCCCACCGCCAAGCGGCTCGGCTTCATCCTGGTGTGCGCCTACCTGCTGCACGCGCCGGGCCTCACCCTGGTGGAGTGGACGCTGCTGGCCACCCTCCAGAAGTACCGGGAACTGTTCAAGATCGACGTGCTGCAATGCATCGTGTTCTCCCTGCTGATCCTGCAGGGGCTGGCCCGCTTGATCCGGCGGCCCATGGTCTATGCCGGGGCGGCGCTGGGGCTGGCCGTGGCGGTGGCCCTGGCGGCGCCCTGGTTGTGGCGGCCGGGCGTGGCGGACGGGGTCTGGATGCCCGTGCGCGGCCTGATCAACGGCAACATCGACCGGGGGGTCATGGCCCTGTTCCCGCTGGTGCCCTGGTTCGCCTTCGCGGCCTTCGGCTCGGTGCTGGGCGTGCTGTACCGGGAGCTGCGGGTGCTGGCCGCCGACGGCCGGGCGCGCTGGAGCGAGGCCCGGTGGCTGCTGGCGCTGGCCGTGCTGGGCGCCCTGCTGGCGGGCTGGGGCAGCGCCTATGCCGGAACCTGGCTGCAGGGCGGGCCGTGGCCCCAGCAGGAGATCTGGCGGCTGCACAACACCACGCTGCCGAGCATCGCCCAGCGGCTGGGGGTGGTCTGCCTGGCCGGCAGCGTCCTGGGCTGGATCGAACCGGTGCGGGGCCGCTGGCCGGGACCCAGCGTGATCCGGGCGGCCAGCTCCGAATCGCTGCTGGTCTACATGCTGCACCTGCAACTCATCTTCGGCCTGCTGCTGGCCGAGCCGATCCGGGTGCGGGCCGGGTGGGAGTGGTACAGCCTGGGCTGGGCCGGGACCCTGGGCCTGACCGCCGCGGTGATCGCCGTGAGCCTGGTGGCCTGCGTGCAATGGCGGAAGATCCGCCAGGACCCGCCGCGGGCCTGGAAGCTGCAGCGGCGGGCGCTGATCCTCCTGGGCCTGTGGTTCTTCGGCGGGGGCTGGATCACCTACCACCATTTCCGCCGCAGCCCCGAGCTGGCGACCGAGCCCTACAGCTTCCTCAACGCGGCCCGGATCCGCAAGGGCCTGGCCCCGACCCCGGACGGGCTGAGCCGGGATCCGCAGGAGGCGGTGCGCGAAAAACTCCGCCTGAAAGGCGGCCGAAGCCCTGTTAATATTAGGAGGTGACCGAACCTGCGAGTAGTGACCCCTCGACCTGGCTGGTGGCAGGGATCGTGATCGTCCTGCTCTACCGGGCGGTGATGGCGGCCCTGCTGAAGGCGTTCCATCTGCTGCCGTCCCTGCAGCGGCGCCGGCTGCTGGAAGAGGATGCCGTGCGCGACCCGCTGCTGGCCAAGCTGCTGGCGCGGCCCCACGCCCTGGGCCTGGGCCTTTCGCTCTGGAGCGAGATCCTCCTGGTGCTGCTGCTGAGCCTCGCCTGGCCGGTGCGGACCCTGGTGCCCGGCGGCGGCTGGACCCTGGTGGGGATCACCCTGGTCTACATCTGGACCTTCGACCAGGTGCTGCCCACCCTGCTCACCGCCTCCGATCCGGGAACCTGGGTCATGCGGCTGTTCCCCTACTACGCGCCGGCGCACCCGTTCCTGGCGACGCTGGTGGCGCCCCTGGTCAGGTTCGTGGAACGCCGGCGGGAGGTCCTGGACCGGGCCCGGGACGAGGAGGACGAGGAGACCAACGACGAGGGCGTCACCGCGCTGCTGGAGGAGGGCGAGGCCGAGGGCATCCTGGAGGAGGAGGACCGGGAGCTGATCCGCAACGTGGTGGGGTTCGGCGACACCGTGGTGCGCGAAGTGATGACCCCGCGCACGCTGATCCAGGGCATTCCCGAGGACGCCACCCTGGAGGCGGTCTGGGAAGCCTTCCGGGAAGGGCGGCATTCCCGGATGCCGGTCTACCACGAAACCATCGACAACATCGTCGGCATCCTGCTGCTCAAGGACCTCATGCAGTTCGCCCCCGGCACCGACATCGCGCTCCAGGCCCTGGTCAAGCCCGCCTGCTTCGTGCCGGAAAGCAAGCGCATCCTCCAGCTGCTGCGGGAACTGCAGCGCACCCGCACCCAGCTGGCCATGGTGGTGGACGAGTACGGCAGCCTGTCCGGCCTGGTCTCCCTGGAGGACCTGCTGGAGGAGGTGTTCGGCGAGATCCAGGACGAGCATGAGCTGCAGGCGGATATCCAGGAGATCGGCCCGGGCGAGTACATGGTCTGCGGCCAGGTCCACGTGGACGACCTGGAGGAGCAGCTGGGCCTGGTCTGCCAGCGGGACGGGTTCGACACCCTGGCCGGCCTGGTCATGGCCACCTTGGGCCATGTGCCGGTGCCCCAGGAGAGCCTGGAGATCCCGGGGGCCCGGCTCACGGTGCACCGGATGGAGGGTCCGCGGATCCTGCAGGTGCACGTGAAGCGGGTGGGATAGGATGATGTTCAAGAAGCTTCTCGCCATCGCGGCCCTGCTGGCCCTGCCTTTGACCCTGGCCTACATCCGGCGCCGGGACCAGCGCAAGCTGGTGCCCCAGCCCCGGGGCATGGTGCTGGGCCTGTACGCCGGGCTGCCCGACTACGACTACCGCCAGGAACTGGAACGGATCGCCGGCACCGGCGCCACCTGCGTCAGCCTGCAGGCCATCTACCGGATGGAGAAGGGCACCAGCTGCGAGATCCGCCGGCACCCCACCAGCAGCCCGACCGAGGCGGCGCTGCGCCGCACCTTCCGCGAGGCCCGGGAGCTCCAGCTGCGCATCATGTTCTTCCCCACCATCAACCTGCGCGACGAGGCGGAGAACGCCAAGTGGTGGCGCGGCAACATCGAGCCCTCGGACTGGGACCTGTGGTGGCGCAACTACACCGAGTTCAACGTGCACCTGGCCAGGATGGCCCAGGAGGAAGGGGTGGAGTGGTACAGCCTCGGCACCGAGATGGCCAGCACCCAGCGCTTCCCGGACCGCTGGCGCCGGCTGGCCCAGGACGTGCGCCGGGTCTACCGGGGCAAGCTCACCTACAGCGTCAACTTCGACAGCCACGACAGCTTCACCTTCGGCGACTGCCTGGACGTGATCGGCATGAACACCTACGACCCCATCGCCAAGCACGCCGATTACCCCACCGAGGCGCAGGTGCGCGACGCCTGGTGGTGGATCGTCAACAAGGCGCGCACCCTGCAGGCCCGGTTCGACCGCCCGGTGATGATCACCGAAGTGGGCTACCCGAGTGTCGCCGGCGCCAATGCCGGGCCATGGGATTTCCGCACCGACAAGCCAAAGGATCTGCAGCTGCAGAAGTTCCTTCTGGACGGCGCCTTCAGCGTGCTGCGCAACTGGAGCGACGGCGAGGCGGTGTTCTACTACCTCTACGGTGAAAATCTCAACGTCAAGCCGGTGGGCGGGCCCGAGGACCGGACCTACGCGGTCTGGGGCAAGCCGGCCGAAGCCACCCTGGTCGCCTATTTCGCCCAGCCGATCTTCCAGGGCCAGCGGCCGCTCCAGGCCAAGGACCGGCGCGACGCCGTGCTGCAGTCCCTGGTGAGCTGCCTGCGCAAGGTGCGGGACTACGAGGACGCCAGCATGCCGCCCTGGGCCGAGGCCTGGATGGCGGCCCACCCCGCCGACCGCGCCGAGGCCGGGCGGCTCATCGCGCTGGAACCCAAGCCGGCGCACAAGGTCCCCAAGGGACAGGAATCGGTTAAGGTAGGATAGTTCACACCCCGGAAACCCGACGCCATGCCAACCATGTCCGAAGCCAGGCCCTCCAAGGCGCCCACCCGCACGGCCCTGCTGGTGGAGGACGAGGCCGCGACCCTGCGCTTCTACATGGCCGGCCTCAGGGGCCTGCAGGAATTCAAGCTGCTGTCGGCCGGGAACGGCATGGAGGCGCTGGCCGTGCTGCAGTCCAACCCGGTGGACGTGGTGGTGACCGACCTCAAGATGCCGGTGCTCGACGGCTACGGCCTGCTGGCGATCCTGGCCGAGAAGTACCCGTCGCTGCCGGTGATCGTGCTCACCGCCGTGGCCGAGCCGGGCATGCTGACCCGGGCCGTGGAACTGGGCGCCCTGCGCATCCTGGCCAAGCCGATCAAGCTGTCCCTGCTCATGGAGGAGATCCGCGGCGCCGCCCAGATGAGGCCGCACGGCCTGGTCCAGGGCCTCGGGGTTTCCAGCCTGCTCCAGCTGCTCAACTGGGAACGCAAGACCGCCACCCTCACCGTGCATTCCAGGGACGGCGTGGGCTACCTGTACGTGAAGGACGGGGAACTGATCCATGCCGCCTGCGAGCAGGCGGAGGGCCTCCCGGCAGCCTACCGGATCCTCGGATGGGACAGCGCCCGGGTGGAATTCATCAGCACCTGCCGGGTGCAGCCGACCATGACCCTGCCGGTGCCGGAGGTGCTGCTGAACGTGGCCATGCAGCGGGATCACCGCGGCAAGCAGTCCCAAGAACCCTGGTACGACTGATCGGGCCCCATGCGCATCCTCCTCGCCCGCCACGGTGAAACCCAATGGAACGTCGAAGGCCGTTGCCAGGGCCAGGGCTTCGACATCCCCCTTTCGGAAACCGGGCGGGCCCAGGCCCGGAGCCTGGGCGTCCGGCTGGCCGGCATTCCGGTCCGGCGGGCCGTCGCCTCCCCGCTGCTGCGGGCCCGGCAGACCGCCGAGCTGGCCCTGGGCGAACGGGCCGGTCTCCTGAGTTTTGACGATAGGCTCATGGAAATTTGCCATGGACTGTGGGAGGGGCGGCTGCCCGGGGAAATCCGTTCGGCCTTCCCGGAGCTGCACCGGGCCTGGCGGGAAACCCCAGACAAGGTGCAGTTGCCCGAAGGGGAAGGGCTCCGGGAGGTGGACGCCCGGGCCTGGGCGGCGTTCACGGCCGCCTGCCAAGGACTGGGTGCTGAAGATGTTGTATTCATCATGACCCACGATGCCGTGAGCCGCACCCTGCTGTGCCGGGTGCTGGGCCTGCCGCTGTCCCGGGTGTGGTCGTTCCGGCAGGCCTCCACCTGCCTCAATCTGTTGGAAGGCCCCGACCTGGACCATCTCCAGGTGGTCCGGCTGAACGACGCCTCGCACCTGACCCCGCTGTTCGGCGAAGTCGTGCACCGAAAACTTTAGATTGGCAGTTCCAGCCCGACCTTGACCCGGTCCATGGTGACCAGGGTGCGGAAGCGCTTGACGTTCTCGTTGGAATGGAAGAGCCGCCGGGCCAGGGCTTCGTATTCCGCCATGGTGGCCACGGTCATGACCAGGACGAAATCCGCCTCGCCGGTGACAAAATAGCACTGCTGGACCTCGGGCGCCGCGGCGAAGCTCTGCTTGGCGGCATCGATCAGCTCGGTGCGCTCGCTCACCAGTTCCACGTCGACGATGAGGGTGATGGCCTTGCCGACCTTCTCGGGATCGACGATGGCGACGTTGGCCAGGATCACGCCGTTTTCTTCCATGCGCCGGATGCGCCGCTGCACCGCCGGCGCCGATAGATTGACCGCTTCCCCGATCACCCGCTGCGTGGTCCCATTGTTCCGCTGGAGGATGCCCAGGATCGCCTGGTCGAAGCTGTCCAGGTCGGTGGAGGTGGAGGGTTTGGATTGCTGGGCCACGGGCTGCCTTTGCGAAACAAAAATGCACAATAGGTCAAGAATTAGAGCATACAATTCATGGCCGGGACAATAAACTTGCACCAGAAAACCTTTGTCAATGGCCGCGCTTCAGCCAATTCCCAACCTTTTCCAGCCTAAGGGACGGTTCCTATGTCACAACTCAAACCATTCAAGGCATTCCGGCCCAAACCGGAGCTGGCCGGCCAGGTGGCCTCGGTCCCCTACGATGTGATCAACACCGAAGAGGCGCGCCAGCTGGCAGCAGGTAACCCCAATTCCTTCCTGCACGTGGGTCGCCCCGAGATCGACCTTCCGCCGGATACCGACATCCATTCCGACGCGGTCTACGCCCAGGGCGTGAAGAACCTGCACCGGCTGATCCAGAGCGGCACGCTGTTCCAGGAAGCCTCGCCCTGCCTGTACATCTACCAGCAGCGCATGGGCGACCACGTCCAGGCCGGCCTGGTGGGCCTGTGCTCGGTCAAGGAGTACGAAGAGGGCGCCATCAAGCGCCATGAGTACACCCGCAAGGACAAGGAGGACGACCGCACCCGCCACGTCACCGAGCAGGCCGCCAACGCCGAGCCGGTGTTCCTGGCCTACCGCGCCGTGCCCTACATCGATTCGCTGGTGGACAAGATCCGCGCCACCCCTCCGGTCTACGACGTGGTGACCGACGACGGCATCGGCCACACGGTCTGGATCGTTTCCGAAGAGACCCACATCTACACCCTGAACCACCTGTTCGACGCCGTGCCGGCCCTCTACATCGCCGACGGCCACCACCGCACCGCCGCCGCCATCCGCTACGGCCAGGCCCGCCGCGCCGCCACCGCCGAGCCCACCGGCGAGGAGCCGTTCGAGAGCTTCATGGCCGTGGTGTTCCCGCACAACCAGCTGAAGATCATGGACTACAACCGCATCGTCAAGGACCTGAACGGCCTGTCCTCCGAGGCCTTCCTGGCCGCCGTGGGCGAGAAGTTCACCGTCGCGCCGAGCAGCCAGCGCAGCCCCTCCAGCCCCGCCAGCTTCGGCATGTTCCTGGACGGCAAGTGGTACAGCATCACCGCCAAGCCGGGCTCGTTCCCGGCCGACGACCCGGTCCGCAGCCTGGACGTCTCGATCCTCCAGGAGAACCTGCTGGCGCCCATCCTCGGCATCCAGGATCCGCGCACCGACACCCGGATCGACTTCATCGGCGGCATCCGCGGCATGGACGAACTGGAAAGGCGGGTGAAGGGCGGCTACAAGGTGGCCTTCTCCATGTTCCCCACCTCCCTGGACCAGCTCATGTCCGTGGCCGACGCCGGCCAGATCATGCCGCCCAAGTCCACCTGGTTCGAACCCAAGCTGCGCTCCGGGCTGTTGGTCCGCACCTACCAGGATTAACCCTTTTCCGAGGAGATGAACCATGAAAATCCTGATCGCCGACGCCTTCGACGCGTCCCTGCCCAAGCGGCTCGAGAAGTTCGGTGAAGTCACCACCGACATGGCCGAACTGGCCACCACCCAGGTCCTGCTCATCCGTTCCAAGACCAAGGTCACCAAGGAAATGGTCGACCAGGCGCCCAAGCTCAAGCTGGTCATCCGCGGCGGCGTGGGCCTGGACAATGTCGATCGCGTGGCCTGCAAGGCCCGGGGCGTGGAGGTGATGAACACCGCCGCCGCCTCCAGCGTATCCGTGGCCGAAATGGCCATGGCGTTCATGGTGGCCATCCCGGCCCGCCTGATCGAGGCGCACATGGCCATGAAGGAAGGCAAGTTCCCCAAGAACGAACTCAAGCGCACCGAGCTGTTCCAGAAGACCCTCGGCCTGATCGGCGCCGGCGCCATCGCTTCCGAAGTGGCCAAGCGCGCCCTCGGCTTCGGCATGAAGGTGATCGCCTACGACCCCTTCCTCACCAGCCACCCGCTGGCCGAGCTGAAGACCCTGGACGAAGTGCTGGCCCAGGCCGACGTGATCAGCATCCACACGCCGCTCACCGACCAGACCAAGGGCATGTTCCACAAGGACGTGTTCGCCAAGATGAAGGACGGCGTCATGATCATCAACACCGGCCGCGGCAAGGTGGTGGTGGAAGAGGACCTGGCCGAGGCGCTGAAGTCCGGCAAGGTCCGCGCCTACGGCACGGACGTCTGGTTCAGCGATCCGCCGGCGCCGGAATGCCCCCTGCTTTCCGCCCCCAACGTGTTCATGGCTCCGCACCTGGGCGCCAGCAGCAAGGAGAACCTGCTGCGCATCGGCGACACCGTGGTGGAAATCCTTTCCCATTTCAAAGCCTAGTCAAGCCCTGGAGGATTCAATGAGCAACCGTACGATCAATTTCTACGCCGGCCCCGCCGGCCTGCCGCTGCCCGCCCTGGAGCGCGCCAAGGAAGAGCTTCTGGACTTCGCCGGCACCGGCATGTCGGTGATGGAGATCAGCCACCGCTCCAAGGAATACGACGCGGTCCACGAGGAGGCGCTGGCGCTGACCCGCGAGCTGATGGGCATTCCCGCCAACTACAAGATCCTGCTGCTGCAGGGCGGCGCCCACCTGTCGTTCGGCATGATCCCGCTGAACCTGCTGCGCGCCGGGCGCAAGGCCGACTACATCGTCACCGGCAACTGGGCCGAGAAGGCCTACAAGGAAGCCAAGCTGGTCGGCGGCGAAGACAACGTCCGCCTGGCCGGCAGCAGCAAGGACTCGAAGTTCAGCCGCCTGCCCAAGACCTCCGAACTGACCATCCACCCGGATTCCAGCTTCGTCCACTTCACCTCCAACAACACCGTTGAAGGCACCCAGTGGCAGGATTTCCCCCAGACCGGCGGCATCCCCTACGTGTGCGACATGTCCAGCGACATCATGTGGCGCCCGTTCGACGTGAACCCCTTCGGCCTGATCTATGCCGGCGCCCAGAAGAACCTCGGCCCCTCGGGCGTCACCCTCACCATCATCCGTGAGGACTTCCTGGAGCAGTGCCAGGCCCAGGACCTGCCCAGCTACCTGCGCTTCAAGCTCCACGCCGAAAAGAACAGCCTCTACAACACGCCGCCCTGCTTCGGCATCTACATCCTGCGCAACGTGCTGGCCTACAACAAGTCGATCGGCGGCCTCAAGGCCATCGAGGCCAACAACCGCAAGAAGGGCGAGCTGCTCTACGGCTGCATCGACAAGCATGCCGGGTTCTTCAAGCCCTTCGTCACCGAAAAGGCCGACCGTTCCTTGATGAACGTGGACTTCTTCCTCCCCAGCGAAGAACTCACCGCGGCCTTCGTCAGCGAAGCCAAGAAGGCCGGCATGGTCGGGCTCAAGGGCTACCGGGACATCGGCGGCATCCGCGTCTCCACCTACAACGCCGTCACGGTCGACAACGTCAAGACCCTGGTCGACTTCATGGAAGCCTTCGTCAAGAAGAACGGCTGATCCGTTCCTTCCGCTCCAGCCAAGGCGCCCCTTCGGGGGCGCCTTTCAAATGCCTTCGAGGAGCAGGTAGTCGTAGGGATTGATGCCCCAGGCTTCGGGATCCTCGTTGCGCAGGATGGCGTCGCCGCCGCTTTCCGGGGCGGCGAGATCCAGATCGGCCGGGCTGAGCTTGCGGTTGCGGTGCAGGTCGAAGACCACCCGGACCTTGGGGAACAGCAGGCCGCTCTGGCCCTGCTCCATCACCACGGCGAGCCGGCCGCTGGCCAGCCGCACCAGGGAGCCCACCGGGTAGATGCCGATGGCCTGGATGAAGTGCTGCACCAGTTCCGGGTCGAAGTGCTGCTCGCTCCATTCGAACAGCTTGGTGAGCGCCGCCGGGGGTTCCATGCCCTTGTGGTAGATGCGGTTGGAGGTGATGGCGTCGTAGACGTCGACGATCGCGGCCATCCGGCCCAGCTGGGAGATCTCGCCCCCGCTGAGCTGCTCCGGGTAGCCCGAGCCGCCGAACCGCTCGTGGTGCTCGCCCGCCACCTGGATCACCGTGCGCGAGATCCCGGGGGTTTCGCGCAGGGTCTCCAGGCCCAGGACCACATGGCTCTTCATGATGAGGAATTCCGGGTCGGTGAGCTTGTCGGGCTTGTTGAGGATGTGGTCGGGCACCCGCATCTTGCCGATGTCGTGCAGCATGCCGCCGATGCCGGCCTCGTGGATGATCTCCGGGCTCAGCTCCATGTAGCGGCAGAAGGCCACCAGGAGGGTGCAAACGCTCACCGAGTGCTGGAAGGTGTAGGTGTCCCCTTCCCGGATGCGGCACAGGCTCACCAGGGTGCCCTGGTTGCGCAGGATGGATTCGGTGATCTGGGCCACCACCGGCTGCAGGCGCTCCACCTGGATCTGCTTGCCCAGCCGCACGTCGCCCAGGACGGAGTGGATCACCTTGCTGGCTTCCTTCTGGATCTGCCTGGCGAACTGCAGCTCTTCCTGATGGGTGGTCTGGGCGCCGGAGGGGGGCGTGGTGGGGGCGGGCGTCGCCAGCATCCGGGCCGAGAGGTCGGCCTCCACCTCCGACAGGGTGGGCGCCTGCCCGCAATCGATGCCCTTGATGGTGTCGATATAGATATCGGTGATGCCGCTTTCGAGCAGCTTTTGCAGATCGCTCTCCTTGCGCAGCATGAAGCTGTTGCGCAGGAATGCGTGGTCCATCCAGCCACAGTTCAGGTCATGGATGAACATGCCCAGCCGAAGGTCGGCCTTGTGGACTTTCTTGATCATAGGTTTGTCACGGCCCCAGCTCCCACCTACCTTAACGGCGGGCCCCGGATGTGTCATGAAAATACTCCGTGACAATTCGGCGCCTGCCACCCCCAAGCACCAGAGAAGAGTCTCACTTGTGCCGAAGGGGCCCAGACGGCGTCATGGGAAGGTGACACAGCGCGATCAAGGCGAGGCTGCAAACCCCAGCCCCAGGCGCCTTGGACTCTGGCACGGGGCTTGATCCAGTCCCGGCCATGTGGAGCAGACTCATCCGCCTTTTCAAACTCTGGACGCTCGGGCTGGGCCTGGCCGGGGCCTTGTTGCCGGCCGGCCCCCGCCGCCCCCCGGAGCACCCCATCGACCTGAACCGCGCCACCGTGACGGAGCTCATGCAACTGCCGCGGGTGGGCCCCAGGACCGCCCAGCGGATCATCGACTTCCGCCAGGAGCACGGCCCGTTCCAGCGGACGGAGGAGCTCATGCAGGTGAAGGGCATCGGCGAAAAGACCTTTCAAAGGCTGCAGCCCTACGTCACGGTGGAGGGTCCGCCGTGACGGCCGCGCGCCGCCGCCCGGCGCTGGCCGGCTTCAGCCTGCTGGAGCTGACGCTGGTGCTGGGGCTGATCACCCTCCTGGGCCTCCTGGCCGCGCTGGCGCCGCCCCCCGCCAACCCGGCCCTCGCCGCCGTCCAGGGCGAACTGCGGGCCAGCGTGGAGCAGGCCATGCTGCTGGCCCAGGCCCGGGGCGTCCCGGTGCGGGTGGCCCTGAACGGTCCGGTCCCCGCCTGCCGGAAGCACGGGGACGGCGCCCACATCCTGCCGCTGACCCTGCCCCGCGGGGTGCGCTGGGGCCTGCCCCATCCCGCCTTCCCCCTGCCTCCGGGCATGTTGCCCACCGTCAGGGCCCACCTCACCGGCCTGGCCCATCCCTGCGTCACCGTGAGCCCGGCCCACACCGCCGAGGCCAGCACCTGGTTCCTGACCGACGGCCGGGACGCGGTCTGCCTGCGGGTGTCGCCCTTCGGCCGGGTCACCCTGCTGCGCTGGCGCCAGCGGCTGGGCCGCTGGACAGGCTCCTAGATGCGCATGGCCGAACTCTCCCCCGAGCAGCGGCCCCGGGAGCGGCTGCTGGCCGGCCGGGGCGAGGAATTGAGCGACGCGGACCTGCTTGCCCTGCTCTGGGGCACCGGCCGGCGCGGGTTCAGCGCCGTGGAGGCGGCCCAGGAGCTGCTGACCCGGTGCGGCGGGCTGGCCGGGATGCTGGTCCAGGGGCTGGGCGACTGGCTCAGGCTGCCGGGCATCGGCCCGGCCCGGGCCTGCCAGCTGTGGGCGGCCCAGGAGCTGTGCCGCCGGAGCCGGCGCGGCGGCCAGACCCCGCCCCGGATCAACTCCCCGCGCGCCTGCGCCGCCTACCTGCTGCCCCGCTGCCAGGGCTGGACCGAGGAGCGCTTCGGCCTGTTGGCCCTGAACCTCAAGGGCGACCTGCTGGCCGACCGCATCCTCAGCCAGGGCACCAGCCATGCCACCCTGATCGGCCCCCGGGAATTCTACCGGGAGGCGCTGCGCTTCGGAGCCATCACCGCCGTGGCCTTCCACAACCACCCCTCCGGCGACCCAACCCCCAGCCGGGAGGACATCCTGCTCACCCGGCGCCTGCGCGCGGCGGGCGATGCCCTGGGGGTGCCCCTGGGCGATCACCTCATCATCGGCCGGGACCGGTTCCACAGCTTCCGGGCGGCGGAGGGCTGGGATGGGGTGGGGTAGGCGGTCTGGGCGCCCGGTGAGCTACAGGCCTCGCGTGTGATCCCATGAACGATAATGTATAATTTAATTATACATTCATGATGACCGGCTCAGGCTTTCAGTAATATTATCAATCCAACGCAGTCTTTTTGCCGATAGACCGGATGAAGGGATCTCATCCTTACCTCAAGCCAAGGAGGAAAATCATGGGTTCGATCCTAAATGTTTCGGGAGTTTCAACCGCCGCCCCGACCGCCGCCGTGGCCCAGAAGCCCCAGGCAGCCCCCATTGCGGCGCAGCCCACACTAGCACAACTGCTTCAAGAACCAACGTTTGAACTCACACAGCAGGCACTGGAAGGCAACACCCAAGCTGCCCAGATATTGGCCCAGCAACAGGCGACCAACGCCCTTGCCGCGCCGGCCGCAGCCACGGGCGCAGCCCCGGGAGTCGCCGGCATCAACATCCTGGCTTGATCAGGCCGTCACGTTCAAGGCAAGGCTTTCTGGGCAGCGGACAGGTTGGCCGACTGCAGGGCTTGGCCCAGGGCCGTGAACGCGCTCTGCCGCGAACTTCCCTGGCCGCTCCACCTATTGGACCCAGAAGGCTGGCGGTTGTTGAAGTATTCAGGGGCCCTGCCGATAGGAGTGATAGATTCATACCCCGGAGGCGCCCTTGCCCGACCAGGTCCCACCGCTCGCCACCATCCTGGTCGTGGACGATACGCCGGGAAACATCGATATCCTTCAGGGCATCCTGGCTCCGGCCTACCGGGTGAAGGTGGCCTCCAGCGGCGCCCGGGCCCTGGAGATCGCCAGCCAGGGCGAGCCGCCGGACATGATCCTGCTCGACATCATGATGCCGGGCATGGACGGCTACGAACTGATCCGGCGGCTGAAGGCGGACCCGCTCACCCGCGTCATCCCGGTGCTGTTCATCACCGCCAAGGAATCCCCGGAGGACGAGCAGAAGGGCTTCGACCTGGGCTGCGTGGACTACATCACCAAGCCGATCAGCGCGCCCCGGGTGCGGGCGCGGGTGCGCACCCACCTGGCCCTGCACGACCAGAACCGGGCCCTGGAGGCCGCGGTGCTGGACCGCACCCGGGAACTGCAGGAGACCCGCCTGGAGATCATCCAGCGCCTGGGCCGGGCGGCGGAGTTCCGGGACAACGAGACCGGCATGCACGTCATCCGCATGAGCCACGCCTGCCGGATCATCGCCCTGGAATTGGGCATGCCGGACGACCAGGCGGAAATCCTGATGCAGGCTGCCCCCATGCACGACATCGGCAAGATCGGCATTCCCGACCGGGTGCTGCTGAAACCCGGCAAGCTGGACGCGGAGGAGTGGGTCATCATGCGCCGGCATCCGGAGATCGGCCATGGCATCATCGGCAGCCATGCCTCGCCCCTGCTGCAGATGGCTGCGGAGGTGGCGCTCACCCACCACGAAAAATGGGATGGCGGCGGCTATCCCCGGGGCCTGCGGGGGGAGGCCATCCCGCGCTCGGGCCGGATCGCGGCGGTGGCTGACGTGTTCGACGCGCTCACCAGCGTGCGGCCGTACAAGCCCGCCTGGACGACGGAGGCGGCGGTGGCCGAACTGATCCGGGGCTCGGGCAGCCACTTCGAGCCGCGGGTGGTGGAGGCCTTCCTGGCCTGCCTGCCGGAGATCCTGGCCGTCACCGCCGCGTTCGGGGATTGAGCCTCATGGAGCGGAAGGCCGGGAAGGAGATCCGCCTGCTGAAGCTGGTGCTGGAGCAGAGCCCGGCGACGGTGCTGGTCACCGGCCTGGACGGCACCATCGAGTACGTCAACGCCGCCTTCCGGGAACTCACCGGATACGCCTCCCAGGAGGTGGTGGGCCGGAACATCCGCGAGTTCAAGTCCGGCCAGCACGGGCGGGCGTTCTACGAGGATCTCTGGCGCACCATCCTGGGCGGCCAGGTCTGGCGCGGCCGGTTCAACAACCGCAAGAAGAACGGCGATCTGTTCTGGGAGAAGGCCACCATCGCGCCGGTGTTCGACGAACAGGGGCAGATCACCTGCTTCGTGGCCATGAAGGAGGACGTCACCGAGCTGCTGCGCACCGAAGAGGCCCTGCGGGCCGCGAAGCTGGAGGCGGAGGCGGCGAGCCTGGCCAAGAGCGCCTTCCTGGCCAACATGAGCCATGAGATCCGCACCCCGCTCAACGCCGTGCTGGGCTTCATCGATCTGCTCCGGGGCCCCGGCCTGACGTCGCAGCAGCAGGATTACCTGGACAAGGCCGGGGTCTCGGCCCGGCACCTGCACGCCGTCATCAACGAAATCCTGGATTTCTCCAGGATCGACGCCGGACGGATCAAGCTGGAGACCGTGCCGTTCGATCTGCGGGAGACCCTGGACAAGGTGGCCGGCAGTCTTTCCCGCGGGGCCTCGGAGAAGGGCCTGCAGCTGAACTTCGACCTGGGCCCCGGCGTGCCGGCGCTGCTGCTGGGCGATCCGTTGCGCCTGGGCCAGGTGCTCCAGAACCTGGGGGACAACGCCGTCAAGTTCACCGAGAGCGGCGCCGTGACCTTCACGGCGCGGGTCCTGGAGCGCGCCCGGGGCCGCGTGCGGCTGCGCTTCGAGGTGCGCGACACCGGGATCGGCATGACCGAGGGCCAGCTGGGCAGGCTGTTCCAGCCGTTCACCCAGGCCGATGATTCCAGCACCCGCCGGTTCGGCGGCACCGGCCTGGGCCTGGCCATTGCCAGCCGCCTGGCCCGGCTGATGGGAGGCGACCTGGAAGCGGCGAGCCGGCCGGGGCGGGGCAGCACCTTCTCCCTGGTGCTGGCGCTGCCGGAGGCGAAGCCGGAGAGCCGGCACGCCGGGCCGCGGGCCGAGGACGGCCTGGTCAAGGGGGTGGACGTCCCCGGCACCCTGGTCCGGCTGGAACTGGATCTGGAAACCTACCTGGACCTGCTCCGGCGCTTCGCGGCAGGCCAGGCGGCGGACCTGGAGGGCATCCGCGCCGCCCTGGCCCGGGGCGAAACCAGAACCGCCACGCGCCTGGCCCATGCCCTGAAGGGGGCCGCCTTGAACCTGGGCGCCGGGGCCGTCGGCGCCGCGGCCCGGGAGCTGGAACAGGCCCTGGGCGGCGGTGCCGCCTGGCGGCAGCCGCTGGCCCAGCTCCAGGCGCGGCTGGAGGAGCTGCAAGGCAGCCTGGCCCTGGTGCCGGCGCAGGCCGAGGCCGCCGCGGTGGCGGCGCCGGATTGGCCCGCCATCCAGGCCGCGCTGGCCACCCTGAGGCAGGCCCTGGGCGAGGACGATGCCAAGGCCGGCCGGGACCTGCTGGAACTGGCGGCCCTGCTCAAAGGGGGCCCGCTCGAGGCGACCCTGGCGCCGATGAAGGCGCGGATCGAGAACTACGACTACCGCCGGGCCCTGGAGCTGTTCCCCGCCTTCGCGGCCAGCGTGGAACGGGCGCGAGTCAGTCCACCCCGATAATCACATTGGAGGCCTTGATGATGGCGTGGGCCCGGTCGCCGGGTTTCAGCTTCATCCGTTCGGCGGAAGCTTTGGTGATGGTCGAAACGATCTCCACCCCCGGGGAAAGCTGGATGACGACCTCCGATTCCACCGCGCCGTGGGTCACCTGGGTGACGCGGCCTTCAAGGACATTGCGAGCGCTCAGTTGCATGGTCTGCTCCGGATGGCGTGGGAAGATTCTAGCCGCTCGCCTGGTTTGCCATTGGATAATTCATGGATGTTCCAGGAACCGGGCCTTCATCGCCTATCTGTCGCGGCCGAATTAAAGGTTCACAACGAGTCGTGCAAACACGGGCCTAGAATAAATCAACTGCCTCGGAGTCTCCGATGAACCAGCCGATCGCCCTGCTTGGCGAGTACGCTCCGTCCTTCCCGCCGCATGCGGCGACTGACGCCGCGATCGCCCATTCGAGCCGGCTGCTCGGGGTGGAGCTCGGGGCCGTCTGGGTTTCCACCGCCAGCATCACCCCGGAGCTGTTCCAGCGCTTCTCGGCCATCTGGGTGGCTCCCGGCAGCCCGTACAAGGACCTGGACAAGACCCTGTGGGCCATCCGCCACGCGCGCCGGAACGGGGTGCCCTGCCTGGGCACCTGCGGCGGCTTCCAGCACATGGTGCTGGAGTACGCCCGCAACGCCCTGGGTTTCCGGGACGCCCACCACGCCGAGTACGACCCGGACGCCTCCACCCTCTTCATCACCGAGCTGGAATGCTCCCTGGCCGGCCGGGCCATGCGGCTGAAGTTCGAGGCCGGTTCACGGGTGGCCGCCATCTACGGCTCGCTCACCGCGCAGGAGCGCTACTACTGCAACTTCGGGGTCAACCCCGACTGCGTCGACACCCTGAGGGAAGGCCCCATGCGCTTCACCGGGTCCGATTCCGCAGGGGAGATCCGGGTCATGGAACTGCCGGGCCATCCCTTCTTCATGGGCACCCTGTACGTGCCCCAGGCCCGCTCCACCCCTGAGCATCCGCACCCGCTGGTCACCGAATTCCTGAAGGCGGCGCAGGCCGTGCACCAGGCGTAGCGGCAGGAGGCCGGCCATGGCATCACTCGCTATTCTGCGGGCGGTGCGGAACTGCCATACTGGATTTTTGAAACAACTTACGAAGGAATCTCCATGGATCTGCTGGCCTATATCCGTGCCTTGCCCAAGGCTGAACTGCATCTGCACATCGAAGGAACGCTGGAACCGGAGATGGCCTTCGAGCTGGCCGGCCGGAACGGCGTGGCGCTGCCCTGCGCCACCGTCGCCGAGCTGCGCGCGGCCTATGCCTTCAAGGACCTGCAGTCCTTCCTGGACATCTACTACGCCGGCGCCGCGGCCCTGGTCACCGAGCAGGACTTCCATGACCTGGCCCAGGCCTATTTCCGCCGCGCCGCCGCGGACGGCGTGGTCCACGCGGAACTGTTCTTCGATCCGCAGACCCACACCGCCCGGGGCATCGCCTTCGCCACCGTGCTGGACGGCCTGGAGCGGGCGGCCCGGGAGGCCCAGCAAGAGCTGGGCATCAGTTCCCGGCTGATCATGTCCTTCCTGCGTCACCTGCCCGAGGCCGACGCCTGGGCCACGCTCGAGCAGGCGCTGCCGCACCTGGGGCGGATCCACGGCGTGGGGCTGGATTCCTCGGAGCTGGGCCATCCGCCCAGCAAGTTCGCCCGGGTGTTCCAGCGCTGCCGGGAGCTGGGCCTGCACACCGTGGCCCACGCCGGCGAGGAGGGGCCGGCCGCCTACATCACCGAGGCGCTGGACCTGCTCCAGGTGGAGCGGATCGACCACGGCGTGCGCGCCTCGGAGGACCCGGCCCTGATGGCGCGCCTGGCCGCCTCCGGCACCGCCCTCACCGTGTGCCCCCTGTCCAACGTCAAGCTGCGGGTGTTCCCGCGCATGGCCGAGCACAACCTGAAGGGCATGCTGGACGCCGGCCTGCGGGTCACCGTCAATTCCGACGATCCGGCCTATTTCGGTGGCTACCTGGCCCAGAACTACCTGGCCGTGGCCGAAGCCCTGGACCTGTCCCGGTCCGAACTGGCCACCCTGGCTCGCAACAGCCTGATGGCCAGCTTCGTCACCGATCACGAACGCGCTCCCTGGCTGGAAGCCCTGGTGGCGATGTAGTTCAAGCTCCGGGCATCCTGGAATCGACGCCGGGGACGTGGTTTGCAGCCGCTCATTTGGAAAGCCAAATCGTTACTCCGATGGCACGTAAAAAATTTATTTCCTATTAATTTATTGATTATCATATGGCCATGAATGTGATGAAAGGGTTGCCGTGAAGATCGTGGTCGTGGCCGAGAGCGGGTTCACCCGGTCGTCCATCAACGTCAACCTGCGTTCAGCCGGGTATTCCGTTACCGAGGCTGACCCCACCTGCCTGTTCGACGTGCTGACGGTGTTGCGCCAGGTGATGCCGCACCTGGTGGTGGTGGATCATGAAATCCCCTTATGCAATTGTGAAACGCTTGTCCGGATCATCCGCGAAGACCCCCTCCTTGCCGCGACCCCCATCATCCTGATCGTGTCCTTCGTGGGAAACGACGAGGCGGAGCGCATCAATGATTGGGGCCAGGTGCGGATCATGGGCAAGCCGCTCCAGGTGGAGGTCCTGCTGCAGGCCGTGCAGGATCAATTTTGCAATTTCAGGTCTGGCTCATTGGATCAGTTGCCTACGGGCTGATAGTCTTCTTGCGACCATCTTCGGGCAACCTGGGACAAGGGTGGGGGAAGGCTTGGGATCTTTGAGGAGCGGGGCTTGGAGACATGGGAAGGGGAACGCCGACGCGATATCCGGCTGAGCACGACGGGGGGTCCCTATCAGGTCAGCTTCCGGTTCCGGGAACGGCATGTGCCGAACGCCAGGCTGGCCAACGTGAGCGTCGGCGGCTGCGGCCTGGAGGTCCAGATGGCGGATGCCCGGGACATGGACCTGGGCTCGGTGCTGGACGCGTTCTTCCTGCTCCATCCGGACCTTCCCTGCGTGCCGCTGCGCGCCACCGTGGTGCGGCTGCTGGGCAAGGTGCCGGGCAAGACCAGCGGCTACGTCCTGGTCGGCGTGGAGTTCACCATGATCACGCCGTTCGTCAAGCAGCTGATCCGCGACCACGTGGAGGCCCGCGCCGGCGCGGATTCCTCCCTTGCCTGAGCAGGACCGGGCTGCCATGACCACCAGTCCCATCGACCAGCTGCGCGGGCTCCTGGACCACCTGGATGGCGACCAGCGCGCGCACCAGCTGGCCTTCTTCCAGGCCGTGCTGGAGACCGGTCCGGCCGCCATCGAAGAACTCGACGGCAGGCTGCCCGGTTCCCGGGCCCCCAGGGCCCTGCGCCGGCTCGCCATGGAAGCCAGCTTCTACTTTCCCTGGCCCGGCTGGGTGCCGATCCACCAGCGGCTCCTGCGCTACGAGGCCGATCACGACATCTTCCTGACCGGGGTGCGCAGCCTCGGCCGGATCGGCACCGAGGCGGCCCTGGAGGCGCTGCGGGAACTCAACGCCATGCGCCAGGGGGAGCAGTTCACCGGCACGCTGGCGGAAGTGCTCAGCCAGACCGACCCCCGGGAGGCATTCAACCACTACTTCGGCCGGCTGCTGCAGGGCAGCGCCAACGCCGGCGTGGCCAACGAGGCGGCCCAGCGCCTGATGCAGCTGGTGGACGGCGACAGCATCGAGGCCCTCAAGACCCTGACCCAGCACCCGGACCTGCTGGTGTTCCGCCACGCCCTGCTGCTCCTGGCGCATATCTTCACCGTCGATGCCGCCGTCGCGCTCAAGGCGATCTTCATGGAGAACCACCGGGAGGTGCTCGGCGACCGCCGTCTCAAGGAAGCCTTGGCGGGCTTGCACGCCCTGCCGCCGGCCGCCGCCGCCGAAACGGCCGAGGCCGCCCTGGCCGCGCTGGAGGCCGATGGCGCGGGGGAGGCCGATGCGGTCGTGGACCGTTTCTACCGGGAGGTGCTGGCGGTCGCCCGGGAAGCCAAGCCCGGCCAGTTGGGCAACCTGCTGCTCCAGACCAGGGACGCCCTGCACCAGCGCAGCCGGCGCCTGGGGTTCGCCGTGGACGCTTCGGCCGAGGGCCTTGCGGAGCTGGTGGCCCGGGGCCTGATCGGAGGCCCCGGGGTGCTGGACCTGCTGGTGCAGGCCTACCGCGACCAGACCGGGCGGGAAGGCCTGGCGCGGGCCCTGGCGCGGCTGGTCCCGGCCCAGGCCGAGGAGATCCACCAGGTCATCCTGGACGGTCCCGACGCGGCCCTGCGCGCCGCCGCGGTGGAGGTGCTGGGCCTCCGGGCCGAGCCGGAGCTGCTGCCGGCCCTGGTCCGGGCCTGCCGGGATCCCCTCACCGACATCGCCGAGCGGGCGCGCTGCTTCATCGGCCGGCTGCCGGGCGCCGAGGCCCTTGCCGCCGAACTGCTGCGCGCCCCGGTGCCGGCGGATTTCCAGCTGGGCCTGTGCCTGGCGGCCGAGCACCGGTTCCGTGGCCTGGTGCCCGAACTTCTGGCGTTGTTGCACAATGCCACACGGGAGGATCTGGTCCTGCAGCTGGTCGGCGCGCTTGGGGCGGTGGGCGCGGAACCGGCGATCGAGCCCCTTCTGGTGATGCTCCACTCGGGCCAGAGCCTCCGGCTGCAGACCGCCATCGCCCAGGCCCTGCGCGACATGGCCTTGCCCCAGGCAGCCGGCGCGCTGTGCGCCAAGGCGAACCTGCTCAATGTCCCGGCGCTCAACGCCATCGCCGTGGAAGCCGTGCTCATGGCCGGCGGCGCCGAAGGCTCCATGGACGAGGCTGGGCCGATGCTGCTGGACCAGGTGCGCCGGGCCTGGCACGACCGCAACCCCTGGCCCCTGCGCCTGCGCCTGGCGCGGACCCTGCAGGCCGCGGCCCTGGCGTCTCCGGAGCTGTGGCTGGAACTGGCGAAGCTGGTGAACGAGGCGCTCGAGGAACCCCGTCCACCCGGCGCCTGGAGCCCCGAAGAGCTGCGCCAGATGCAGGCGGCCGCCCGGGAATTCGCCAGACGAGCTGGTTAAGCTTGTTTCCGGTCATGACCGGGGCAGGCCCGGGTCATGCCGTAGCTCTTGAGCTTGCGGTAGAGCGTCGCCGAGCCGATGCCCAGCTGTTCCGCGCTGCGCGCCTGGTTGCCCGCGTTGAGCTCCAGCACCGCGAGGATGTATTCCTTCTCGATGGCGTCCAGGTGCTTCACCGGGGCGGTCAGGAGCGGGATGGGAATCGCCTGCCGGGCCTCGTCGGGCAGGTCCTCCAGCTCCGCGTGGGCGCCCTGGGCCAGGGCCACCACCCGTTCCATGGCGTTCTCCAGCTCGCGCACGTTGCCTGGCCAGTCGTAGCGCAGCAGCTGGTCCGCCGTGCGCGGGGACAACTCCGTGACCGGGCGGTTGAGCCGGCTCGCGGCCTCGGCCAGCAGGATGCGCGCCAGCGGCAGGATGTCCTCGCGGCGCTGGCGCAGCGGCGGCACCTGCAGTTCCACCACGTGCAGCCGGTAGTACAGATCCATGCGGAAGCGGCCCTCGGCGATCTCCTGGGCGAGCTCCCGGTTGGTGGCGGCGAGCACCCGCACATCGATGGCCCGGCTGGTGCTTTCGCCCACCCGGCGGATCTCGCGCTCCTGCAGGACCCGCAGCAGCTTGACCTGCATGGCCGGCGAAACCTCGCCCACCTCGTCCAGCAGCAGCGTGCCGCCGTTGGCCGATTCGAACAGGCCCGGCCGCTCCTGCAGGGCGCCGGTGAAGGCACCCTTGACGTGGCCGAACAGCTCGCTTTCCAGCAGGGTCTCGGTGATCGCGCCGCAGTTCACGGCGATGAACGGCCCCGGGGCCCGGGACGAGGCGTTGTGCACCAGCTTGGCCACCCGTTCCTTGCCCGTGCCGCTTTCGCCGCTGATCAGCACCGTGGAATCCACCCTGGCGACCCGCTGGGCCAGATCGATCAATTGACGCATGGCCGGGCTCCGGACGACCATGCCCAGGAGCTCCGGGCGCTCGTCCCGCACCAGGCGGATCTCCCGGGCGCCTTGGCGCGTCCAGTCCTCTTGAATAAGTGGCATGGGAAATGGCTTCATGAAAAGGGTCAAGCTGTTATGGGTAGGGCCGACCGGGTCACCCTAGCACGAAAGACATCAACCTGAACAGATCCGGAGGGATCGCCGGCTGCCGCCAGGTACTGCTGGCGCCGCCGGACGCGCCTCCGGTAAACTGGTAAGCCTCGATTCCGGTCCCCCGGGGTCGATCCCAGGAAGGTTGGCCGAGTGGTTTATGGCTCTAGTCTTGAAAACTAGCGTGGGTTAACGCTCACCGGGGGTTCGAATCCCTCACCTTCCGCCAAACATGGCATGGACCTGTCAGGCGCGCGTCCAGCCGACGGCGAATTCTCAATCCACCAACAAATTGAGGGTTGGTTCGACCAGCTCGCCGTTCACGCCCTGGATGTGCACTTCGATCTCGACGAAGGCCACGGCCGTTCCGCCGACCGTGGCCGGGATCGTGATCGTCCCCGAGGTGGGGAAGCCGGACGCCGCCGCGGGGGTCGTGCCGAACACGACGCTCTGGTTATACAGGCCGGAGAGGGGGAGCCCGGTGTAGGCTTCGGCTGTCAGGGCGACGCCGGCAATGGGGAAGGTCGCCGGCAGGGTCCATTGCACTGTGAGGGGCGACCCCAGGCTGGCTGCGGGGATGGTCGTGCCGGTCGGCGCGATGATGGCGATGTTCTCCGTCGAATAGCCGGCGCTGGTCCAGGTATAGCCCGTGGTGGTTCCGCTGGCGGTCAACGGAAGGGTGAACACGGTGCCGGCCGGCACCGCGGAGCTGAGATCAGTCCAGCCATTATCCCACTTGTAGTAGATCAGATTGGTCGTCGTAGAAGACGTCGGGGCCAACTGGACGGTGAAGGTTCCGGCATTTTCCGAGAACCCGCAGGGCGCCGCACTGGTCCAGGCCGTGGTGTTCGTATCGGCATCGGCAATGCCATTGCTGGTATAGATCTGCGCCGTGCTCAGGAAGCCCTGGGTGGTGGTCCAGATGGTGCCCCCGATCGCCAGTTGGCCAGTGCCGTTGGTCCCGCCGCCGCTGCCGCCGTAGGTGGCGTAGGACGCCCCCAGGTGCAAGCGGTTTGAGATGCTCATGTTGATCTGCATGGGATACTGATCGCCGTAGATCAGCCAGGAACCGGTTCCGTTGGAGAATTGCAGTTCGGTCAACTGGTATCCGGAGCCCGGGACGTAGGTCCCTTGCAGATTTGTGACCAGGTCGGCAGTGCCGCTGGTCAGGTCCAGGCTCTTCACCGAGATGATCTGCGGGGCCGCCGGCAGCGTGGCACCACGCAGCAAGGTCGCCAGCGTATAGAGATAGTTGGTGCCGGTCTGGCCGTCGTTCAGGGCGCCGGGAGCGACGAAGCCATCCAGGTCCGAATAAGCCAGGCTGCCGCCCTTGCTGTTGACCGTACCGGCCAGGTTCGCCAGCAGCGTTTGGATCTCGGCCAGGGCCGTGCCTTCCGCCGGGGTGGGCACCAGGGTGGAGGAGGCATTTGCGCTGGTCTCGGTGCCGGCGGTGGCGGTGGTGGTGACCATCAGCGCCACCCGGGTGCTGCCGGAGGTGCCTTCCGGCCTCGCCAGATCCGGGGAGATTCGCCGCGCCAGCGCGCCCTGCAGGCTGGCGGCCGAGGGGAAGGAGAGGCTGGAGGTCTGAGTCATGTTCTTGCCGGAAAGCGTGCCCGTGAAGGTGATCTGACCGGTGCTCAGGTTCACGGCCGTCTCGCCCAGCACCGTTTCTTCCGCCGGGCTCATCGCCGTGCTGATGGGGTTGAAGGTCGCCGCATCGAGGCCCGCATTGGCGAGCCAGATGTTGGCGGTGCGGGTGATGGTGTTAGCCAGCAGGTTCGCCGCCGAGGGCGGCGGCGCCGGGTAGCCGGCAATGTCGCCGAAGGCGGTGTCGGTCGTATCCGTTGTCCCGCCTGAGTTCGAGAGGTACCAACCCCGGACGATCACGTCGGTCAAAGGGGTCACGTTGATGGTCGTGCTGGCATTGGCGTCGGCACTGACGCTGTATAGATGGCCGCCGGCGGGGGTCGCGACCTGGACCAGGAAAGGCGGCGTCAGACCGGTGGTGGCCACCGAAAAGGAGCCACTGCCGTTCGTGGTGGACGAGCTGGTCCTGCCTTGGCTATCCACCAGCTTCACGGCGGCGTTGGCGATGGCCGGGCTTCCCTGGTAGGCCACACCGGATACGTAGGTATTATTGTCCGTTACGCTGCCGCTGCTGCTGCCCGAACAGCCGAGCTGGAAATCAAGCAGAGAACCGGTGGCGAGTAGAAGCAAAGCGGTACAACGGGTTTTGGACATGACGGCTCCAGTCTGGAATTTCCGTCAGTGTGCTCAACAAGGGGATCGGCGTATTGCACGATATTGTTGGTAAATTCCTGCACAAGACCCAACGCTTTTCATATTTGTGTTTGGCCCTCCGCTTCAGAAGCGGCCCACCGGGTAGGCGGTGACGACGCCCTTGCGGTCCGGCGACAGCACCACCACCATCTGCCGGGTGAGCATCCAGCGCCCGGCGCTGCCGTCCCAGTGATACCCCACCGGCCGGTCGAACTCCTGCATGGCCACCCACCTGCCGTCATCGCTCAGGACCTGGAGGTCCTCGGTGCAGCGGGCCTGGAGCCGGACCTGCCGCCCGCCGCCCCGCCCTCGGCCACCGCCGGGGCGGCACTCCGCACCTGCAGGGTGATGCCGACCCGGCCGTGCCCATAAGGACGCCGAGCCGGGACGCGCGGCTGATGCTTGAAATCATGGACACCCTCCGATGCCAGATATGAATAAATGAACCGGGACCCGCTAAAGGTTCCCGGGCCCGATTCATCCGCCACCCCAGGGGCAGATGCCCGCGGGCTGGGTGCGGGCCTGCTCCCGGGCCGCGAGCGCCGCGGCGATGGCTTCGCTGGTGCTGGCGGCCTGGCCGGTCTTGCCGAAGTAGAACTGGGCTGCCGCCTCGATCCCGTAGCGCCCGCCGCCGAAATAGACCTCGTTGGCGTACTGTTCGAAGATCTGCCTTTTGGAATAGGCCCGCTCCAGCTTGCGGGCCAGGAGGATCTCCTTGAGCTTGCGCTCCAGGCGCCGCTGGCGCTTGGCGGTCACGGTGCGCACCAGCTGCATGGTCAGGGTGGAGGCGCCCTCCCGGCGCCGGCCGAAGCTGGCCAGGAAGGTGAACCCCGCGCGCGCCACGCCCCGGGCGGAAACCCCGCCGTGGTGCATGAAGCCGGCGTCCTCGGTGGCGATCACCGCGCCCACGAAGGCCCGCGGAATATCGCCGAACGGAATGACCACCCGGTTCTCCTCGGCGAATACGCCGATCACGTCGCCGTTCCGGTCCAGCACCTTGGTGATGGTCTTGGGCACGCGCAAGCTGAAACAGGTCAGGAAGCTGTCCACCTCCCGGGAAAGCGCCGACCAGGTCAGCGCCACCGCCGCCGCCCCGGCCACGCCAAGGCCCGCCCAGCACGCCCGGCGCCCGGAAATCCAGCGCAATCTCATTATTCTTGTCTTCTGCCGATCCAGGGGCACCAGCGCCCATTCATCTGGTGCAGGATTGCCGGCTCAGGTTCCCCCGCTCACCGGGTGGCGATGCCGTTCAGCAGCGCCTGGTGGAAGGCTTCGGGATCCTGGATCTGCGGCGCGTGGCCCAGGTCCGGGAAGGGCACCAGGGTGGCCTTGGGGATGCGCCGCGCGGCCCGCTGGCCCAGCTCCGGGTAGTGGCCGATCCTGGCCGCCACCTCCGGCGGCGCGACGTCCTTGCCGATGGCCGTGGTGTCGCGCTGGCCGATGAGCAGGAGCGTGGGCATGGCCAGCCGGTCCAGCTCGTAGACCACCGGCTGGGTGCAGATCATGTCGTAGATCAGCGCCGAATTCCAGGCGACCAGCTCGTGCCCCGGGCCCCGGTTCAGGCCCGCCAGCATCCGCACCGGCGCGTCGAACTCAGGCCGCCACTGGCCGGCGTAGTAGGTGGACTGCTCGTAGGCGCGGATGCCCTGGGCGGTGGTGCGCAGTTCCCGCTGGTACCACTGGTCCACGGTCTGGGCCGGAACCCCTTCGGCCTGCCAGTCCTCCAGCCCGATGGGATTGACCAGCACCAGCTGCTCGACCAGGGCGGGGAACATCAAGGCGTAGCGCACCGCCAGCATGCCGCCGGTGGAGTGCCCCACCAGGGTGATCCGGTCCACGCCGAGGGAGGCCAGCAGGTCCCGGGTGTTGCGGGCCAGCTGGCGGAAGCTGTACTGGTAGTGGGCGGGCTTGGTGGATTTGCCGAAGCCGATCTGGTCCGGGGCCACCACCCGGTAGCCGGCTCCGGTGAGCACCCGGATCGTCTGCTCCCAGGTGGCCGCGGTGAAGTTCTTGCCGTGCAGCAGCACGACGGTGCGGCCATTGGGCGTCTGGGGCGCCACGTCCAGGTAGGCCATGTGCAGGTGGTTGCCCTGGGAGGTGAAGGCGAAGGACTTCACCGGGAAGGGGTAGTCGAAGCCTTCCAGCTCCGGGCCGTAGGCGGCCTCCTGGGGCGGCGGGGCGGCGGGCGCGGCGCAGGCGGCGAGAACGAGGGTGGCGGCGAGCAGCAGGGCTTTCATGGGGCCTTTCGGGGTCGGGGTGCCCGACATTGTAGCTCCTTGGCAGCCAGGGTCGCCCGCAGCTCTTCGGCGAAGGCCTCCAGGGCCCCGGCCAGGGCCGAGCCGGCGCGCCAGGCCAGCACCAGCTGGCGTCCCGGCACGGGCCGGACGAAAGGGCGCAGCACCAGGCTGGCCCGGCTCCGCTCCAGCGGCGCGCAGAGGCTGGGGAGCAGGGTGACCCCCATGCCGCCGGCCACCATCTGCATCAGGGTGGCCAGGCTGGAAGCGCGGAAATCCGCTTCGCGCGCGCCGGACTTGGCGCAGAACGCCAGGGCCTGGCCGCGCAGGCAGTGGCCGTCCTCCAGCAGCAGCAGCGGGGCCTGCTCCAGGTCGGCCATGGCGATCCTGCGCTTGCGCGCCAGCGGGTGTCCCGGCGGCGCCGCCAGCAGGAACGGGTCGTCGGCCAGGGGCACCCGGACCAGGTCGCCCAGATCCGGCACCTCGGCCAGGATCGCCGCCTCCAGGCCCCCGGCCTGCAGTTCCTGGACCAGCACCGGCGTGCGTTCCTCGCGCAGCAGCAGGCGCAGATCCGGGTGGGCCAGCCGGATCCCGGGCAGGATCTCCGGCAGCAGGTACGGCGCGACGGTGGGGATGAGGCCCAGGCGCCAGCTGCCGCGGAACGGATCGGCATGCAGCCGCGCCGCCGCCAGCAGGTCCTCGGCATCGCGCAGCACCCGCCGGGCCCGCTCCACGACCATCGCCCCCGCCGGGGTCAACAGCACCCGGCGCTGGTTGCGCTCGAACAGCCGGACCCCCAGGACCGCCTCCGCCTGCTGGATCTGGGCGCTGAGCGCGGGCTGGGAGACATGGGCCCGTTCCGCGGCCCGGTGGAAGCCCAGCGTGTCGGCCAGGGCGACGAGGTACTCCAGCTGACGGAAGGTGAGGTCGGAAGGGCGGGACATGGCCTAGAATGATGCCATCGGTGATCGGCACGGTCCAGGCAAATGCGGTTTTTATGATAGGTAAAACCTATCAAGGTGATCCGCAAGAAGTATCAATCTCTTGTGTTTTGGAAGCCTATGATGGTCCTGCCGTTGAGGAGCACACCATGACAACCCTGAAAGGATCCAAGACCCACCAGAACCTGAAGGACGCCTTCGCGGGCGAGTCCCAGGCCAACCGCCGCTACCTGTTCTTCGCCAAGGTGGCCGACATCGAGGGCTATCCCGAAGTGGCGGGCAACTTCAAGGAGACCGCCGACGGCGAGACCGGCCACGCCCACGGCCACCTGGACTACCTGAAGAGCGTCGGCGATCCGGCCACCGGACTGCCCATCGGCGACACCGCGCTCAACCTCAAGGCCGCCATCGCCGGGGAGACCCACGAGTACACCGACATGTATCCGGGAATGGCCAAGAACGCCCGGGAAGAGGGCTTCGCCGAGATCGCCGACTGGTTCGAGACCCTGGCCAAGGCCGAAAAGAGCCACGCCGGCCGCTTCCAGAAAATGCTGGACAGCATCTCGTAGCGGAAGGAGCGGCCATGGCCGAGCACGAAGTTCCGGGCGACCCCGGGCGGGCGCCCACCACGCCGGGCGCGCGGATCAGCTACGTCGCGGGGGCATCCACCGTGTACGACCCGGCCGATCCGCGCTACTGGGACGAGGCGCTGCTCCAGGAGGAAGTGGACCGGGTCTTCGAGATCTGCCATGGCTGCCGGATGTGTTTCAAATATTGTGACGCCTTTCCCGGCCTGTTCTCGTTGCTGGACGACCGGCACCACGGCGATGTGCGCGCCCTGTCCAAGGGCGAGCGCGACCAGGTGCTGGACGCCTGCTTCCAGTGCAAGCTGTGCGAGGTGCAGTGCCCCTACACCCCGCGGGAAGGGCACGAATTCGCCCTGGACTTCCCCAAGCTGGTGCACCGCCATCAGGCGGTGCGCCGGAAGCGGGAAGGCGGCAGCCTGCGCGACCGGCTCCTGGGCGATCCCGATCTGGCCGGGCGCATGGCCCGGGCCAGCTTCGGCCTGGCCAACAGCCTGAACCGGGTGGCCGTGCATAGGTGGTTCATGGACAAGGTGCTCGGCGTGCATCCCCTGGCGCACCTGCCGGCCTTCGCCGGCGCCACCTTCGAAGCCTGGGCGGAAAAGAGCGGCCGCATGGCCGCGGGTCCGGGCCTGGAAGCGGTGCTGTTCCAGACCTGCTTCGTGCAGAACAACGATCCCCAGATCGGCAAGGACACCCTGGAGGTGCTGGAGCACAACGGCGTGCATGCCGGCTGCGTGCGCGGCCTGCAGTGCTGCGGCATGCCCGCCTGGGAGCACGGCGATCTGGAGAGCCTGCGCAGGCATGCCAAGGCCAACCTGGAAGCGCTCATGCCGCACGTGGAGGCCGGGGCCAAGGTGCTGGTCATCAATCCGACCTGCTCCATGATGCTGCGCCGGGAATACCCGGAACTGCTCTCCGGGGCAGACCGGGACCGGGCCCGGCTGCTGGCGGAGGCGGTGCGCGATCCGGGCGAGTACCTATGGTCGATCCGCAACGAGCCGAGGGCCGACTGGAACTTCAAGTCCAGCCCCGGCCCGGTGGCCTATCACGCGCCCTGCCACCTGCGCGCCCAGTCGGTGGGCTTCAAGGGCCGCGACCTCATCCGCAAGATCCCCGGCGTGACGATCTCCTCGGTGCTGGAGTGCTGCGGCCACGACGGCACCTACGCCCTGAAATCGGAGAGTTACGACGCTTCCAGGCGGATCGGCGCCAAGGCCTTCCAGGGCATGGCGGCGCCCGAGGCCCAGGTCTGGGCCACCGAATGCCCGCTGGCGGCCCTGCAGTTCGAGCAGCACGCCGGCCACAAGGCCCTCCATCCCATGACCATCCTGGCCCGGGCCTACCGCCGGGACGGCTTCCCCAACCCAATCTGAAGGTCCATACCATGGCTCATCTGGAACGCAAAGACATCCTCGACTACCTGACCTACGCCGAGCAGCGCGACGCCATCCGCGCCTCGGCCATGGCCGCCAAGGCCCTGCGCCGGGTGCACCTGGGCCAGCATCTCACCTTCCTGTTCGAGAACCTCGAAACCATCCGCTACCAGGTGCTGGAAATGGTGCGGGTGGAGCAGATGGTCAGGGAGGCCGACATCCGGCACGAGCTGGACACCTACAATGCCGTGCTGGGCGCCGACGGGGAGCTGGGCTGCACGCTGCTCATCGAGATCCCCGAGGAGAAGGACCGGCCGGAGCTGCTGCGCCGCTGGCGCGACCTGCCCGAGCACATCTACCTGGCCTGCACCGACGGCAGCCGGGTCAAGGCCCGCTTCGATCCGGAGCAGATGAGCGAGGACAAGCTCTCCTCGGTGCAGTTCCTCAAGTTCGAGTTGGGCCAGCGCACCCCGGCGGCCCTGGGGGTGGACCTGCCGGCACTGGCCGGCGAAGTCGTCCTGGAGGCCGGCACCCGGCAGGCGCTGCAGGCGGATCTACGTCTGGCCGCCGGCGCGGTATAACCCCTCGATGATGTCCCGGAAGGCGTCGTTCACGGCGCGGCGCTTGAGCTTGAGCGAAGGGGTCAGCAGGCCGCAGGCGGGCGTGAGTTCCTGGGGCAGCAGGGCGATCCGCCGGATCCGTTCGTAGGCGGGCAGTTTGGCATTGACGTGGTTGACCCGGCTCATGAGCTTGGCGACCACCTTGGGGTGCGCCACCATCGCCGCGTCGTCGGCGAAGGCCAGGGACTTGCGCTCGCACCAGGCGCGCAGGGCCGGGAACTGCGGCACGATCAGCGCCGCCAGGTGGTTGCGGTGCTCGCCCACCACGATCGCCTGCTCGATGTACGCATCCTGGCGCAGCTCGTTCTCGATGGGCTGCGGCGCCACGTTCTTGCCGCCGTTGGTGACGATGATCTCCTTCTTGCGGTCGGTGATCTTGAACCGGCCCTGGGCATCGATCTCGCCCACGTCGCCGGTGCAGAAATAGCCATCGGCGTCGAACGCCTCCCGGGTGGCGGCTTCCTGGTTCCAGTAGCCCTGCATGACGTTGGGCCCATAGCAAAGGATCTCGCCGTCCTCCGCCAGCTTGAGGAAGGGCTTGCCGTTCCAGGTGCGCATGACCGGCTGGCCGACATATCCCGGACGCACCCGGCCCAGGCGGTTGAGGGTGAGGATCGGGCTGGTTTCGGTCAGGCCGTAGCCCTCGTAGATGGGCACGCCCATGGCCCAGAAAAATTCCATGATGGTGGGGTTCAGGCCCGCCCCGCCGGTGACGCAGAAGCGCAGCCGCCCGCCGGTCTTGTCCCGGACCTTGGAGAGCAGGATGCGGTCGGCCAGCCGCCAGGGCAGGCCGAGGATGGCCGGCGGCCGGCGGTTCAGGTAGAGGTGGCGCACCACCCGGTGGCAGGTGTCGCTGGCCCAGCGGAACACCATGCGCTGGGTGAAGCCGCCCGAGTTCACCACGTCGCGCACCTTGGCGTAGATCTTTTCGAAGATCCGGGGCACCGCCATGAGCACCGCGGGGCGCACCTCCAGGATGTTCTGCGGCATGGAGATCAGGCTTTCGGCATAGTAGATGGCGATGCCCAGCTGGAACATGCCGTAGTGGCCGCCGGTGCGCTCGAAGATGTGCGAAAGCGGCAGCACGCTGAGGCAGCGGTCGCCGCGCACCGGCCGCAGGGCCAGGGCGGCGATCTCGATGGTCGGGGTGAGGTTGCTGGTCAGGTTGCCGTGGCTCAGCATGGCGCCCTTGGGTTCGCCGGTGGTGCCCGAGGTGTAGATCAGTGTGAGCAGGTCCTCCGGCCGGCGTTCCCGGGCCCATTGCCGCACCTCGGCCCGGTGGCCGTCCAGGGCCTCGCCTTCCCGCTGCAGCATGGCCCAGGGCGCCCAGGCCCGTCCCGCGACCTCGCCCTCCGCCGCCCCGTCCAGCACGGTCAGGCCGCGCAGCTCCGGGAGCTGCTCCAGCGCCGGACGCACCTTGGCCAGCTGGGCGGCATTGGACACCATCAGCCAGGCGGCGCCGCAATCCCGGAGGATGTGGGCGGTCTGATCGCTGGTGAGGGTGTGGTAGATCGGCACGCTCACCACCCCGAGCAGGGCGCAGGCGAAGTCCGCAATGGCCCACTCCGGGCGGTTTTCCGAAAGGATGGCCAGCCGGTCCCCCAGGCGCAGCCCCCTGGCATGCAGGGCCAGGGCGAGCCGCTCCACCAGGACCTGGAGTTCCCGGTGGGAGATCGGCCGGTAGGCGCCATCGGCCTTGGCCGCAAAGGCGTCTGGCAGATCGAAGCTCAGGGTCTCGTAAAACAGCTCGGCGATGGTCTGGACCAAACGGACGGCTCCATGGTTGGGGGAAGTCGAATGGTAGCAGGCTGGCGTTACTTTCATTCAGGTCAATTTGGCGCGGGCCAGGGATCGCCCACGTTGATGCCGTGGAAGGCGTTCCAGACCGCCTGCTCCTCGGCGCCTCCGGCGCCGTAGAGATCCTTGACCGCCGAGATCGCATCCGTCCTGGCCTCGTTGTAGTCGGCCAGGGAGGTCATGTAGCTGGTCATGGCCCGGTACCAGATGTGGGCGGCCTTGTCGTTGCCGACCCCCGCCATGCCTTTCGGGAGGTAGCTTGTGTAGTAGTCGCTGGACTTATCCGCGGACGATCCCTGGCTTATAAAATAGAAACAGCGATTCATCGGACCGGAACTGCGGTGCACATTCAGTTCATCCAGCCCCTCGTTCCAGGCGTCAGGGCTCTTGCCGTCCTTGCTGGGCTTGTACAGGTAGCGGAGCGGGCCGAGGTGGGCCGGGGTGGCCAGCTGCTCGCCCATGGTCCAGTTGCCGCCCTGGTCGCCGATGCTGTCGAGCGAGCTGTTGCGTGAATAGAATTCCACCATGGTCCCGTTGATATCCGAATTGGCCTCGTTCAGTCCGCCGCTTTCGCCGAAGTATTGGAGGCTGGCGGTGGTGGAGCAGACCCCGTGGCTCATTTCGTGGCCGATCACATCGATGGCTTCCAGCGACTTGAACTGCTTGCCGTCGCCGAAGGTCATGCAGAAGCAGTCGTCGGACCAGAAGGCATTGTCGTAGGCGGTGTCGTAGTGCACCCTCAGGGTGGTCGCCGTGCCCTTGCCGTCGATGCCGTCGCGCTGGTGGATGTTCCGGTAGTAGTCCCAGGTCCAGCGCAGGCCGTAGGCCGCGTCCACGGCGGCGGTTTCGCCGTTGGCGCCCGTGGTGCTGCCGCCGTCGTAGTTCCTGCCGTCGCCCCAGGTGGCTCCGGCCGAGGCGTAGAGCTTGCCATCGTCGTCGCCGGTGCCATGGCCAAGGTCCACCAAGGTGTTGCCGCCCACGCCCCGGGTCGTGTCGCGCAGTTCATGGCCCATGGTGGTGCTCACGGTGTCGAGGGTGACCTTGCCGCTGTACTGGGAAAGGCCCTCCGTGGTCTCCGCCGCGCTTTCCAGGCTGTCCCAGCGCTTGGCGATGGCGCCGGTGTGGGCGTCCACCAGGTAGTCGGTGTGGGCGGTCTCCCGGACCCCGTTCTCCAGCGCGGTATGGATGTGGTAGACCAGGGCGTCGCGCAGGACCTTGGTACCGGGCCCCAGTTTCATGCGTACCAGCACCAGTTCGCAGGTTGGCGGCCGAGCGAGAGGTCCGATGGGGGCCAGGTCCGCCACGGCCAGTGCCAGGGCCTCGCTGGCGGTGAGCGTTGGCCTGACCTCCACGTTGAACCGGCGCACCAGTCCATCCGTGAAGGCGCGCACCCGGCCCCCGCGCAGGTGCAGGATCGCCTCGCCGCCCATCACCCGCACGCCCTGGCAGTACTGGTCCAGGCGCACATCCACTCCGTCCAGGAGCGGGTCCGGATCAGACCGGCGCACCGCGAAGCTGGTGCGCGGGTCGACGCGCAGCATGGGCCGCATGAGCTGGATGGCGGTCAAGGCCGTGGTTTCCGCCGGCGCCTCGGCGGCAAGGGGAACAACCAGCAGCCCGGCGACAAGGCTGAGGATGAGGCTGGAGCATGGCATAAGATCTCCCAGGACCACGCTTTGGGGTCCATGGACAAGTGCGTCGGGCGCACTCGGGATGTGGGGAACGGTGGGGTGAAAGGTTCAGATGGAGCGCTGTCGACCCGAGGGCGACGGCCCTAGAACTCTTTCGCAAGTTAGGTATAAGTCAAACAATGTCAATACTAAAATTGTTAAATCATAGTACTAAAATAGGTCAAGTCCGCGGACAGGCGTGAGCCGTGACTTTTTTCCCGCTCGGATATGAATGGAAATGCCTGCCCCGGGGTTCGGCCGGCCCCCCTGGAAGAGTCCTTGTCTTGGGCTCGCGCAGAGGCTATGCTGAAAAGCCTCCTGGAGAGATGCCGGAGTGGCCGAACGGGTTCGCCTGCTAAGCGAATGTATTGGGTAAACCAGTACCGGGGGTTCGAATCCCCCTCTCTCCGCCAAAAGCAACAAAAAGCCCTTGAAATTCAAGGGCTTTTCTTTATGTAGAATTCGACCACACACAGCCATACACACAGGGCGTCGTTTGCTTGGCTGTGCTCCAGTATGCTGAAAACGATGTCAGCTCAACGGCCAGCCAAGGCGGCCCATCGGGACTGGCTGGCTGGGAACACCCGGTGGTGTCGGCTATAGCGTGGAGCGGGCGCCGATGGAAGATCGCCTCCTCACCGCCCCTTTGTGGTCGAGGATTGGCGTAGCCTTCGCCTGGGTGTAGGGTGATGGCACAACATCACGTGGGATTGCCGATGGCCGGCTGGGATTGGGAAACGATTGTGACCGGACTCGGCACTGCCATTGGGGCTATCCGAGAGATGGCCGGCTCCAAAGCAAAGGTCGAAGTCATTCAAGAACGAATGGGCGTCATCGCCGACCGGTTGGAATTCGCCAAGGATCATCTTTCGTATTTGAAAGACATGCTTGAGCGCGAGGAAGCCCGTAGTGAGAAGTTGATTTCAGAACTGAGTGAAGCGAGTGCGGAGAATCGAGATCTGCAAGTGCAGGTGGCCACACTCAACCAGCAAGTGGGGCCAGAGAAGTTTGCCGAGAGGCACGGCCTGCTCTTCAAGCGCATGGTGGATGGGGCTTGGAGTTCCAATGCCCACTGCCCGAATTGTCGCACGGTGCTGACCCGCGCCTTCCGCCACTTGAAATGCAGCAAGTGTCATTGGGAGATGGTCAATGGGGCTGGCAAGATCCAGCAGGCTTTGGCCGAACTACAAGCACAAGACGCTACCCCCGGCAAGGTCCTCTCGGATTACGATCCGTTCCAGCAGTCCTGATCTAGGTCCACGATGTGGGCATCCCAACACAAGGGAGATTGCCATGGTGCGTCTTCTCGTCGCTTCTCTCCTGCTGGCAATGCCGCGGGTAGGGCAGTCCATGATGCTGGTGAAGCCTAATCCATCTGATGCGGCGCAGTCCACCGCCGGGGAGGCAGCGGCCGGGCATTGGCAATTCCTAAATTCGGGAGGGCAAGCATGGGATTTTTCGGCTCCTCGCTGAATCGTGTGGGTAAACCAGGGTTATAACCACGGTCCTTGGCCAGGCCGCCAGAACATCTTGGCCGGCTCACCCTCGCCAGGGTCGCGCCTCCGCTTCGCTACATCACGGCC